>RCND010002161.1_pt1 | contig 10985 bp, 12 predicted proteins | sample 2041351 | NCBI WGS metagenome assembly RCND01 (sample SAMN09708230, study PRJNA481090) | Marine sediment metagenome, whole genome shotgun sequencing project. | biome: marine sediment; feature: ocean; material: sediment; isolation source: Sewage treatment plant 12B marine sediment (STP12B) ...
GGGTATTGACAATGGATTACTCACTCCTACTTTGAAGCCCAAACGTAATAAGATTAAAAAGAAATATATCGATCTTTACAATGAGATATATGAACATGATAGCTAAAAAGTAGTTCTATTTAGATTTTATGTTATTCATAACTACATAATCAAACTTAGTAACTACTTTGAAAAAGATTGATAGTGTGTTTTTCTTATACTTATTGCTTACAACATGTTTGTTGCTAGTAAGTTGGAATACTTCAAATAATTCGAAGGAACTTTTCCTAGTACGTGTTCTAATTGTATTCGCTGTTATTGGGCTCATTTTTATAAATTCCAAAATAAAAAATCCAATCGTAGCATTCATTCGTAGTACATATCCTTTGATTTTTAGTGGTTATTTCTATGCAGAGACCGTTTTCTACAACAAACTTTTTTTTAATAATATAGATTCTTTTCTGGGTAAGTTAGAATCTACTTTGTTCGGTATGTAGCCGAGTATCGAATTCTCCAAAGCTATTTCAGAAAAATGGTTTAGTGAAATAATGTACTTTGCATATTTTTCTTTTTACTTATTGATAATTGGATTTACCCTTTATATTTATTTCTTAAATAAAAAATATTTTTATAAAGCAGTGTTTATCCTAAGTACTTCCTTGTATATTTTTTATTTGATTTTTAGCTTAATTCCTTCTGCCGGACCTCAATTTTATTTTTCAAGCCCTGAAAACATCCTTCCCGATGCCTTTATATTCGATAAAATCATCCATTTGATACAACGGGTAACCGAACAACCAACCGGTGCTTTTCCTAGTTCTCATGTAGGAATTTCAATAATCATACTTATGCTATCTAAAAAAAATGCACCTCAATTTTTTAAATTAATTTTACCCATAACTATAGCACTAATTTTTTCAACGATATATATAAAAGCACACTACGTATTGGATGTAATTGGAGGAATAATTATTGCGCCAATTATCTTATATTTATCGGATTTTTTATACCAGTTAAGTTGCTGGAATACGAACAGAATCCATTAGTTATTATTATGATAAGCATACGTGAAGTAATAAGTAAAAAAGACCTGAAGCAATTTATTATGCTCCCATATAGCATTCATAAGAATCATAAAGAATGGCTTCCTCCTTTGGTTTCAGATGAATGGAAAGTTTTTGATAAGAATAAAAATCATTCTTTTGAGCATTGCGACACACTCCTGCTTTTAGCTGAGAAAGAGGGACAAATAATGGGACGTATTATGGGTATTATAAACCATACTTACAACACAGGACATAACGAAAAGAACGCTCGATTCTGTTTCGCCGAAACCTATGATAATGCTGAAGTCTATGATGCTTTACTCCGAGGAGTAGAAAAATGGGCAAAAAAAAGTGGGATGAATAAAATGGTTGGACCCATTGGGTTCTCAGATAAAGATCCCCAAGGTTATCTATTTGAAGGTTTTGAAGATCCCATGACTGTAATTGTTACTAATTGTAGTTTTCCCTACATGATATCTCATACCGAACGGAATGGATATGTTAAAAAACTTGATTTAGTACAGTATAGAGGTACAATACCCGAGGTTGTTCCAGCGTTTTATAATAAAGTATCCGAACGCGTATTAAATAGAGGATTCAAAATATTGGAATTTAAAAAATCTAAGGATATTCGTCAATATGTACAGCCAATTTTTAATCTTATCAATGAAACTTACACAGATATCTATGGTTTTGCTCCTTTGAAAGAGATCGAAGCAAAAGAATTTTCAGAACGCTTTTTACCTTTTCTAGACCCGAGGTATGTAAAGATTGTGTTAGACAAAGAAGAAAAAATGCTTGCCTTTATTGTTGCTATGCCAGATATAAGTGCCGGATTTCGAAAAGCAAATGGAAAACTGTTCCCTCTAGGGTTTATTCAGATTTTACAATCAATGAAAAAAACCTCACAACTAAACCTTATGTTGGGTTGTGTAAAAGAATCTATTCGAAATTCTGGTATTGATGCCCTTTTGGCTGTTTCCCTCTTTGAATCTGCAAAAAAAGGTAGCTTGAATACATTTGACACGCATTTAGTTATGGAAGAAAACACCCAAATGAGAGCAGTTTATGAAAGATTAAAATTCACTATCTATAAAAAATATAGAATTTTTGAAAAAGACTTGTAGGAGGTATAAGCCGACAGATAGCTTTTAAATCCAAATAAATATCACCTAGTTTTCGTAACTTCGAAGCTATGAATAATGAATAAGTTCACACACCAATTTTTTTTAAAATGAAAAAAAAAGATACTTTAAAAATAGGCATGGCACAAATTGCTCCTGTTTGGCTGAATAAAGAAGAAACACTTTCAAAAATTCAAACTTACGTTGAAAAAGCTAGCAAAGAAGAATGCGAATTGGTCGTGTTTGGCGAAGCACTTTTACCTGGATACCCTTTTTGGTTATCCTTAACAAATGCTACCGAATTTAATTCAACTGTACAAAAAGAAATACATGCCCATTACATAAGAAATGCTGTACAAATTGAGGATGGCGATTTGGATGAATTGTGTGAATTAGCTAAAAAAAATAAAATTGCTGTTTATATTGGATTAATTGAACGAGCAAAAAACAGAGGCGGTCATAGCTTGTATTGCTCCTTAGTTTATATTGACCCTAACGGAATCATACAGTCTGTGCACAGAAAATTACAACCCACTTACGACGAACGTCTAACATGGTCTCCTGGCGATGGTAATGGACTTCGCGTTCATAAACTAAAACAGTTCTGTGTTGGAGGATTAAATTGCTGGGAAAATTGGATGCCATTACCAAGAACAGCACTTTATGGACTAGGAGAAAATCTTCATATTGCGGTTTGGCCGGGCTCAGTTCACAATACCAAAGATATAACCCGATTTATTGCAAGAGAATCACGATCTTTTGTTGTTTCAGTCTCAAGTTTAATGCGAAAGGAAGATTTCCCAAAAAACACACCTCATATCGATAAAATTCTAGAGAATGCGCCAAATATTCTTGCCGATGGCGGTTCCTGCATCGCTGGACCAGATGGTGAATGGATACAAAAACCCATTTTGGAAAAAGAAGGATTGTTTTGTACAACTATTAATTTTAACCGCGTGCTAGAAGAACGCCAAAACTTCGATCCAGTAGGACACTACTCTCGCCCCGATGTTACCCAATTAACGATTAATAGAGAAAGACAATCGACCCTAATAATCAAAGATGATTCCAACAATAAAAAAACATAACTAGAGTTTTACTTTTCTAATTTTTTTGGTAACTATTTTTTGTGTAACTTTAAAGTGTTTAAAAACAGATACTTATGTTACATAAGTAACATATTGATGCTATTTTATATTAATGTTTAAATCTAGTTATCATGGCAAAAAAGAAAAAAGAAGCGATTCCATCTCCAGAAGAATATGAAAGGTCTGGAATTTCATGTCCCTATAAACAAGAAGCAGTAGATGTAACGTATATAGGCAATCAACTTCCTCGACCAAATGGCAAGCATCGTTATAGTTACAAGTGCATGCTTCCATCTACTGGTGTAAAAAGTGAAAAAAAATACACTGATTGGATCTACGATTAGTACAATTAAATAGCGTAAATAATTCACAGACTATCACGCTTTTTTTTATTCAAGCTTATCACACTAAAAAGTTTTTAACAATTACTTTCTTGTTTGAGTGGGATTTTTTTTTTGGCACAGCTGTTGTAATTCTAAAGTATTATTAATTTTTAAAATGATACGTTATGAGACCATCAAGTGACAAATTGAACAGCAACCAACCAAAATTGCTTTCAAAAAGAGAGGGCAAAAAACGTGTGAATATTCCATGGAACCATGGTTTGTTTTTTCAAATCGGACTAATTATTAGTTTAATTGTAGTTTTCATTGTTATGGAAACTTCCATTGATTATTCTGAAAAAATTGTAGGATCTAACAAAGATTTTTATCTTGAAGAGCCTCCAACAATCAAGTTTGTTGTTGAAAAACCTCGAGCAATTTTAAAACCACTTAAAAAAGTTGTTGAGAAGAAGCCTGAGAAAATCACAACTCTATCTTCCCTAATAAAAGTAACATCAAATGTGTCAAGCATTATAGAGACTTCTATAAAGGATGTTGAAAGCCCAATCAAGTACAATGCATCAAGCGTGACTGCAATTAACAGTCCAGTTGTGGATGATAAACCAAGGAATATTGAGAATGTAGAGTTCGTACCAGTATTTCCTGGATGTGAAACCTTTAAAACTAATGAAGAAAAGATATCCTGCATGTCCTCAAAAATTGGAGCTTTTATTCAGAAAAAATTCAGAACGGATCAATTTAATAATCTGGAAGGAAACAAAATTCAAAGGGTATATGTTCAGTTTAAAATAAACAAAAAAGGAGAAATAACGAACGTCGTGTCTCGGGCCAATAATTTGGAACTCGAAACTGAAGGGAACAGGGTAATCCGAAAATTACCTCGAATGATACCTGGCAGACAAGGTGATGTTAATGTTGATGTAGTTTATATGGTTCCAATTCTATTTAAAGTAGAATAGCGTTGAATGCTAATAAAGTAGCCCGCCTTGGATTAGTTTCGAAGGCGGGCTTTTCAATTAGGATAGAGTCATTCTAAAAAAACCGTATCTTTCGCCATTATAAAAAGTTATTATTCAATGAAGAATCTTGCCTCCTTTCTCATTTTATTACTTTCAGCTTTAACCTATGCTCAAGATTCAATAGGAAGTTTCGAAAAATATCCTGTTTTTTCGGAATGTTCTGAGACTACAATAGAAAATTTGGAAAGTTGTTTCAATAATACAATACAACAATTCGTATTCACAAACTTTAAAAGTCCCGATATTGTCTTTACAGAGGAATACAATGGAAGTGTTGTTGTTTTCTTTGAAGTTGATAAAGAGGGAGGTTTTAAAATTTTATATGTAGATGCTGTTTATAATGAGTTAAAGGAAGAAGCAAAACGAGTTTTTAGTCTTTTACCGAAGATAACTCCAGCGACTTATAATGGTAATCCGGCGTATGTCCAATTTACAATGCCAATTGCGATTCCATTGCAAGCCCCAGTTTTGATTGATGCAGCTTTAGAAGCCAATGAGGTTTCAAAAACCACTGAAGCTCTAAAAATTGACGAGCTTGCGAATGAATATGATTCGATTGAAAAAGTTCCTTATGAAAATGATGAATATAGAAGCAATATAAACATTCCGCTGTCCCATCATAACTATAGTAAATTTGACCCTGCGTTAAACAGAGTAGGTTTGAATAGCCATACTGCTCAAAAACCTTATATATACTCTGAGGTCAATAAATATTATAATTTTGAAGAGAAAAATCAAGCTCTTCTTATGGATAAGACATCCTGGTTTGGAAGAAAACTTTGGAATGAACACATGGTCTCATTGAAAGGGAAAGATTATTGGCTTACATTAGATCCGGGAGTCGATTTACAAGCGGGTAAAGATTTTGATGAAGATATTAATACATACAACAATACACGATTAGTTACGACCCAAGGTGGTATTGGCAAGAAGATTAGTTTTTTTGCTGTTATTTATGAAAGTCAAGGGCGATTTGCTGGTTATTTTAATGATTATGCTGAATCAATAAAACCAGATGGTGGTAATCCTGCAATTATTCCAGGACGAGGAATAGCGAAGGGGTTTAAGACAGATTCTTATGATTATCCTGTCGCAACAGGACATGTTTCTTATTCACCATCTAAAGCTTTCAATTTTCAATTGGGTCATGGGAAACTTTTCCTTGGAGATGGTTATAGATCGTTACTGCTAAGTGATAACGCTAGTTCTTACCCCTATTTTAAACTTAACACCACTTTTTGGAAACTGAAGTATACCAATACGTGGATGTCTTTACGTGATGTGCGTTCTGAGGTCACGGCGGACGGTTCTTTTAGAACTAAATATATGTCTAATCATTATTTAAGCTATAATGTCACAAAACGCCTCAATATTGGCCTATTTGAGTCTATAATTTGGCAAAATGATAATGATCGAGGCTTTGATTTTAATTATATAAACCCAATAATATTTTATCGAGCAATTGAGTTTTCTACCGGTTCTAGGGGTGGAAACGCTTTAATAGGACTAACATTAAAGTACAAATTTACTGATCGTGTCAATGCTTATGGGCAATTAATAATTGATGAATTTTCAACAAGTGATGTCTCAGGAGGAAATGGCAGCTATAGAAATAAGACAGGATATCAATTGGGTGTAAAATATTACGATGCTTTTGGATTGAAGAATTTAACTCTTCAGGGGGAATATAATAGAGTGCGTCCTTTCACTTACTCTCATAATACGGTGGTGTTAAACTATGGACATAATAACCAATCTATGGCGCATACCTTAGGAGCTAATTTTTCTGAATTCATAGCAATTGCGCGCTATGATCATGGAAGAATATTTGCCGATGCGAAGTTCATTTTTGCAAAAAGAGGTTTTGAGTTTAATACCCCAGAAGATAGTTTTTTCTATGGCGGAAGTATTTATGGAACTGAAGATGATCGTGAGCAAGATAGTGGTTATGAGGTCGCAGGAGGTAATACCACTAAATTCTTTCATATGGAATTACAAGGCGGCTATATTATTAATCCGGCAACAAATTTAAAAGTTTATGGAAGTTTAATATTTAGAGATTTCAATCCGGAGCAGGATACAGAAACTGTTTTTAAAAGTCAAACCACTTGGGTGAACTTCGGAATACGCACCGATTTGTTTAATTGGTATAACGATTTTTAATTTACTTTTTATATTTTTTCGAAACTTCCTTATACAGGGTTCTTACAAATTTTTCAGTAGTAATAAAACCTTCTCCAAAACCATTATCATCATATTCTTTAGTAATTTCACTCATTGATACTACTTGGTCTTCAGTCTTCTTTTGAACAACTTGAAAAGCAATGCTTTCACTTAAAAAACGAATCATATTATAAGTGTATGAAACATCATCTATAGAAGCAATCGCTCCGTGACCAGGAATAACTCTCGTTTCAGTATTTATCAGTCCGATAATCTTTTGAAGTCCAATCATATACCCGTTTAAGCTTCCACTGTTTTTACTATCGATATAAGGGTAAGTTTTATTTACAAAGGCATCACCAGAGTGCAAGACATTGCTTTTAGTGAAATAAAGCACTACATCCCCGTCGGTATGTGCATTCGGGATGTGGACAGCCATTATTTTTTCGCCATTAAAGTTGAATGTTAAGTCTTTTGAAAAGGAAACAACAGGTAAGGTTCCTTGAGGTAAGCTCATATTGTCTTCAAGGTTACCTACTATTTTTTCAGCATCTCTAACAGCCATTTTTCGATCCTCATCTGTTGAAATTTTATTCCCTTGACCATCTAGAATACTGTCAATTTTTCTTTGATGTTTCTCTTTGGCCTCTTTCATATAAGGGGCTGTCATTCTTCTTCTTGCCTTTTCGTGAGAAAAAACAAGAGCACCTTCTGCAGTTAGATTACTATTTCCTCCCACGTGGTCTCCGTGATGATGCGTATTAACTAATAACTTAATAGGCTTTTTGCTTAACAATTTTACCCTTTGAACAATATCCGCTGTGGCATCAGGAAACTGGCTGTCAATTATGAAAACACCATCTTCACCCACACTTACTCCAATATTACCTCCTCTACCTTTTAACATAAATATACTATCCTTGACTTGGATTACACCTATTTTATTGGCTTTATAGTTGGTTGCCTGCGCACTGTTGTTTACTCCCGCTTCATCATCGGAGATTACTTGGCCGGTGGAATTTATACTTCCGAATAAAAAGATAATTAGAATAGAACATTTATAGTACATCGAACATGGTTTTAATTAAAGGCTGAAATTAAGAAAAAAGCATAAATATTGCACTAAACATTGTCATGATTATATTGTGAAAATAGCGAAGGTACTGTATCTTTGCATCCTCAAACTCTGAAAGCGTTGAGCTTAGGCTTTTGATAAGGCTTAATATAAGAAGTAAAACTTAAATAAAAGAGATTGCCCACTACCAAATCATATCCTATACAACAGTCTATGGTAAAAAATTTCACTGAGATAACGAAGATTCGATTGTCAATAAGTGTTGTTTTTTCCTCCGTTGCTGGTTATTTGTTGGGAGCTAATTCTATAGATTTTTTCACTTTGTTTCTGCTCTGTTTGGGCGGTTATTGTATGGTTGGGGCTTCAAATGTATTTAATCAAATTATAGAAAGGGATCTGGATGCTTTAATGAATCGCACTAAAGATCGCCCAATTCCTGCCGGACGTATGAGTGTCCGATCTGCCTTTATTATAGGGAGTATTCTTACCATCATTGGAATTGTTGTGTTGTATATTATCAACCCTAAGACAGCCATGTTTGGGGCGATATCTATTTTCATGTATGTGAGTTTATACACTCCTTTAAAAACCAAAACACCTCTTTCTGTATTTGTTGGAGCTTTTCCGGGAGCCATACCTTTTATGCTTGGTTGGGTGGCAGCGACAGGGGAATTTGGTATCGAGGCTGGGACTTTATTTATGATTCAGTTTTTTTGGCAATTTCCGCATTTTTGGGCTATTGGTTGGTTTCTTTTTGAAGACTATAAAAGGGGTGGATTCTTTATGCTTCCAAACGGTGAACGAAATAAAGGAACTGCAATACAAGTAATTTTGTACTGTGTTTGGACCGTCTTGGCATCTTTAATTCCGGCATTTCATGTTACCGGGAGTTTGAAGCTTAGTCTCGTAGCTGCCATATTAATTGGAGGAATTGGAATTTGGTTAGTCTATTATGCGGTGAGGCTAATTCAGAAAAGGACAGATAAATCAGCTAAACAATTGATGTTAGTAAGTGTGAGTTATATTACACTTTTGCAAATAATATATGTAGCTGATAAGTTTATACGATAATCAAGAATATTTGGAAATAATGAACTATACCGAAGGAAGTCACGAAGAGAAAATATATCGTGCAAAGAAGAATATGCTGTGGTTTGGAATCATAAGTCTCGTAATGAGTTTTGCAGGTCTCACGAGTGCATATGTAATTAGTAAAGAAAGAAAAGACTGGCTGACAGATTTCGAAATACCGCAGTCTTTTTACATTAGTTTGATTGTTATTATGGCTAGTAGTATAAGTTTTCATTTTGCAAAAAAGAGCATTCAGAAGGAGGATAATAAATTGGGAATGAGGCTTCTATTGCTCACTTTGGTGTTAGGTCTCGCATTTGTTTATTTTCAGTTTGCCGGATTTTCAGAAATCATAGCAAATGGCTACTTTTTTACTGGAAGTGAAAGCTCAATAACTACTTCGTTCATATACTTAGTGGTACTAATGCATTTGGCGCATATTTTTGCGGCACTTATAACGTTGTTTGTGGTAATTTATAATCATTATAAACTAAAGTATCAAAACGGTAAAACCCTTGGAATAGAACTTGCTGCCACATTTTGGCACTTTGTAGATATACTATGGATCTATCTGTTTTTGTTTTTATATTTTGTGAGATAAAAAATATACGTATTTTTGAACCCAATTAAAAACCAACTTCTTTTTATGGATACTACTGTTGTAAAAACAGGAACTGAAGAAAAAACCTGGGGTGGCGGAAACCAGCCGCTAAGAGCCAGTTATGGCAAGATGATGATGTGGTTTTTCATCGTTTCAGATGCTTTAACTTTTTCCGGTTTTTTAGCTTCCTATGGCTTTTCGAGATTTAAATTTGTAGATGCTTGGCCTATTGCAGATCAAGTATTTACTCACTTTCCATTTTTACACGGTGTAGATGCTCCGATGTATTATGTGGCATTTATGACTTTCGTTCTTATTTTCTCATCTGTTACCATGGTTTTGGCAGTGGATGCAGGACATAAGATGCAACAGAAGAAGGTTATATTTTACCTGTTTCTCACGATTATTGGAGGGGCAATCTTTGTTGGTTCACAGGCTTGGGAATGGGCAACTTTTATTAAAGGAGACTACGGAGCTGTTGAAACTAAGGGTGGTAAAATTGTTCAGTTTTTGGATACAGAAGGTGAACGCGTTGCCATTAGAGACTTTGCAGTGCATATGCCTACAACTAGAACTGAACATGAAGAAAAGAATGGCTTGTGGTTTCAATCGGAGTCAGAGACCATGACTTCATTTTCGTTTGAAGAGGTAAAAGCTGGGTTTTTAGCCAATGATGATTTATTGGTCAGAATTCAATATAAAGATGAGAACGGGCATCCAATAATTCTTTCAAGAAGTGCTTCAGTGGATAAAATTGTGAATGACGGGAAACTTGTTGTTGAAGGTGCAAATCTTCAGCATAACGAATATGGTACGCCTTTATTTGCAGATTTCTTTTTCTTTATCACAGGTTTCCACGGTTTCCACGTGTTTTCAGGGGTGTTAATAAACATGATTGTCTTTTTTAATGTGGTAATTGGAACCTACGAACGAAGAGGAAGTTATGAAATGGTCGAAAAAGTTGGTCTGTATTGGCACTTTGTAGATTTAGTTTGGGTATTTGTATTTACCTTCTTTTATCTTGTTTAAGCTCAAAAAGTTAAAAAATGGCACACGAACATAATTTAGAAATATTTAGAGGTCTTGTAAAGTTCAAGTCGAATATTACAAAGATTTGGGGGATATTCGTATTTCTTTCTATAGTTACAATCGTTGAGGTTGCTTTTGGTATTACTAAACCAGAGTTTTTAACTGGGAATACCTTTTTAGCAATGAAATGGTTAAACTGGATTTTTATTGTATTAACCTTGGTTAAGGCATATTATATTACCTGGGATTTCATGCACATGCGTGATGAGGTAAAATCACTAAGACGCGCTGTTATTTGGACGGCAATATTCCTTATTTGTTATTTAGTCTTAATATTATTAATCGAAGGTGATTATATTTATGAAGTATATAAAAGTGGCTTTGTGAAGTTCGATTTTTAAAATAGAAAAAATATTTAAAAGCCCTGTTTTACGGGGCTTTTTTTA
>RCND010002166.1_pt1 | contig 10979 bp, 9 predicted proteins | sample 2041351 | NCBI WGS metagenome assembly RCND01 (sample SAMN09708230, study PRJNA481090) | Marine sediment metagenome, whole genome shotgun sequencing project. | biome: marine sediment; feature: ocean; material: sediment; isolation source: Sewage treatment plant 12B marine sediment (STP12B) ...
GCACTTCAAAACAATGCCATTGCTCATTCTGAAAGATTAAATCTGCGTCTGAATAAAAATCTTCATTTATCGCCCTTGTAACCAGTTTTTCAATTGCTAGAGGATGGAATACAATTCCAAATGGATTGATAAGTCCCTGAAATTTATAAAACGATAGTCGTTCCCCTATATTTTCAGTAAAACAAGAACCCATCAATAAGATCTGTGACTCATAATCTATCTGATGGAGCTCTGGTTGCAATGGAATACGGGTTTGTAATTTCATGAATCTATTAGTTTCAGAATTTCAAAATTATTATAGTGAGTTGGCAACGCCAATATTATCCTAAAATGTTGCTTTTAGTGTACTACCTAAACAATTTCTATCTTTGTATATCGTTTCAAGTTTTAACACTTTTAAACTCGAAACAAAAATATAGTTTTTTAGCGTATGTCAAAGGTCAAATATTATTATGATAGTGAGACTCTTTCCTATCGAAAAATTGAAAAGAAAAAAGGACGTCGATTCGGGATTATTGCCCTAAGTTCATTGGGAATGCTATTGAGCAGTTTTCTGCTATTACTTATTTATATCAATTTACCATATATAGAAACTCCAAAAGAAAAGACCTTAAAACGAGAACTCACTAATATGAGTTTGCAGTTTAATCTTTTAAATAAAAAGATGGATCAGGCCTTTATCGTTCTTGAAGAAGTAGCAGATCGTGACAATAATTTATATCGCGTTTATTTTGAGGCCAATCCTATTGCAGAAGAACAACGTAAAGCTGGTTTTGGTGGAATCAATCGATACAAAGATTTAGAAGGCTTTGACAATTCAAAATTAATAATCTCATCGAGTAAGCGCATTGACATTTTAACCAAGCAAATTGTAGTACAGTCCAAATCCTTGGATGAAATCGCCAGGCTAGCTGAAGAAAAAGAAAAATTATTAGAAGCCATTCCAGCTATTCAACCTATTGACAATGAAAGTCTTACTCGTATGGCATCCGGATATGGATATCGTACCGATCCATTCACCAAGGCTACTAAATTTCACTTTGGAATGGATTTCACTGCACCTCGTGGAACACCAGTTTATGCCTCGGGTGATGGTAAAGTAATCCGTGCCGATAATAGGGCCTCAGGTTATGGAAAACACATTCGCATCGACCATGGATATGGTTATGAAAGTCTTTATGCCCATTTATATAAATACAACGTTCGTCCCGGTAAACGAGTAAAGAGAGGTGATCTAATTGGATTTGTAGGAAGTACAGGAAGATCAGAAGCACCTCATCTGCACTATGAGATTTTTAAAGATGGTAGACGTATTAATCCTATCAATTTTTACTACGGAAACTTGAGCCCTGAAGAATTTGCAAATATGCTGCGAGCGTCGCAACAAGAAAATCAATCGCTCGACTAATGCACATCGATTTACCTGAGAAACGATACTATGGAATTGGCGAAGTTGCCAAGGCCTTTAATGTGAATACCTCCTTAATTCGTTTTTGGGAGAAAGAATTTGATGCCCTTAAGCCTAAGAAAAATGCCAAAGGAAATAGAAAGTTTACACCCGAGGATATTAAAATACTCGAGCTAATCTTTCATTTGGTAAAGGAACGAGGTTTTACTTTGGAAGGTGCAAAAATTCATCTCAAGGAAAACAAGCAAAAAACGCTTAATCACTTTGAAATAATTCGTAAATTGGAAACAGTTAAAGCCGAATTACTTAAAATCAAAGAACAACTTTAAACTATTATTATGAAAAAATCTCTAATCGGTATTATTGTTATAGTAGCGATAATAGTACTGGCAGGCTTTGCTTTGGGTCCAAAATTTTACAACACTGGAATTGAGTTACAAGAAAATGCAATAGCTCAATGGGGTAATGTAGAGAGTTCCTATCAGCGACGTGCCGATTTAATTCCGAACATCGTTAATACGGCGAAGGGATATGCCGAATTTGAACAAGAAACACTTATCAAAGTTACACAAGCAAGAAGCAAAGCTACATCGATTCAAATTGATCCTTCAAATATTACTCCCGCGCAATTAGAACAATTTCAACAAGCGCAACAAGGACTTACTTCTGCCCTGTCGCGTTTATTGGCAGTTTTTGAACGTTACCCAGACCTGAAAGCAAACGAAAATTTCAAGGAACTCATCAACGAATTAGAGCGCACTGAAAACCGTATCAACGTAGAACGCATTCGTTTTAACGAAACTGTTTTACCGTTTAACAAGCATATAAAAACCTTCCCAAATAATATGGTAAATACATTCATTGGGAAATTTTCAGAAATGGCATACTTCAAAGCTGATGAAGGATCTAGTGAAGCACCCAAGGTTGAATTTGACTTTGGAAAATAGAACTCATGTCTAAAATTGAAGCATTTTTAACACCTAATGAAGAAGCCGAAATTATAGAAGCTATCCGTTTGGCAGAGCAAAACACCTCTGGGGAAATTCGCGTGCATTTGGAAGCCACTTCGACACCAACAAACAGTAAAACTAAAATTGACGTATTGGATCGCGCTGCTGAGGTATTTGACACACTTCATATGGGAAACACCAAACTAAGTAACGGTGTTCTTATTTATGTCGCGGTTGAAGATAGGGAACTAGTAATAATGGGAGATAAAGGAATCAACGACCTAGTTGCATCCGATTTTTGGGAAAGTACAAAAGATGCTATTATTTCAAAATTTAAGAATACAGAAATGGCAAATGGTCTGGTTGATGGGGTATTAAAAGCTGGACATCAACTTAAAAAACACTTTCCGTACAAGAAAGGAGATTCGAATGAACTCCCAGATGAAATTTCAATAGGATGATATTGGGTGTTAGGTGAAATTAAAATGCATTGTAATGAATGCAGATAGGTTTACGAGATAAAAAATAAAAATTGTTCAAAATAAAGTCAGCATATCATTTCTTAATATTTTTTCTACTACTATTTTTTCTTTCTGAAACTGTAGCGGCTCAATTTGATATTCCTCCTAAACCAAAGACTACAGAGCAAACTTCTCTTTACGACTATATCAACTTATTAAACGCTACCCAACAAAAGTCCCTAGAAGCTAAATTAATTCGCTATGCTGATTCGACTTCTACCCAAATTGTAGTTGCGATAATTAGCTCAACAAATGGAGAGGACATTTCACTATTAGGGGCAAAGTGGGGGCAAAAATGGGGCATTGGTCAAGCCGATAAAGACAACGGAATTTTAATACTCTTAGCAAAAGATGATAGGCAAATCGACATCAATACGGGCTATGGAATTGAATATCTAATCACCGATAGGACGGCAGAGCGTATTATAAATAGCGTTATTATTCCTGAGTTTAAGGCAGGGAGCTTTTATAACGGTCTTGACAAAGGTGCCGACGCCATTTTCACTGCACTTAAAGGTGAATTTGAAGAGGATCGCGACTTTTCTAAAGAAACCGGACCGCCTATAGAACTAATTATTATTATCATTTTTATAATCATAATCATCGCCTTAAGTGTTAAAAAGAATGGCCGTGGTGGCGGTAATCAAGGCAATAGAAGAGGCAGCAGTCTCTTAGACTTCATTATCTTAAGCAATATGGGCCGTACAGGTGGTTTTGGTGGCTCCAGCAGTGGTGGCGGAAGCTTTGGTGGTGGTGGCGGTTTCGGTGGCGGCTTCGGAGGAGGAGGCTTTGGCGGCGGCGGTGCCTCTGGATCATGGTAAATGATGTATATCTCAAATTAAAAACTACATAGTTTCTTGCATGTTAGATGCGCCGCCGAAATAGGTGGTGGTAATTTTTTAAGTTTTGTAACTTTTTTTAATTACAAAACTTAAAAAACTTACCGTCTTGAAGCATAGGATTTTGTAACTTTTTCAGTGCAAAATTTTAAAAACTTCTCGTTTTGACACTTAGAAAATGGCAATCCTTCATTAAACATTCTGACCATACATAGGTTAAATTTAGAGAAAGTCACAAACAACAGCGTTCCTTACATGTTAAATGCGCCGCCAAAGAATGGTAAGAATGGTGGTGGTAATTTTTTAAGTTTTGTAACTTTTTTTATTTACAAAACTTAAAAAACTTGCCGTCTTGAAGCATAGGATTTTGTAACTTTTTCAGCACAAAATTTTAAAAACTTCTCGTTTTGACACTTAGAAAATGGCAATCCTTCATTAAACATTCTGACCATACATAGGTTAAATTTAGAGGAAAACACAAACAACAATGTCTCTTATATGTTAGACTCGCCGACAAAGAACGGTGGTGGTAATTTTTTTATTTACAAAATGTAGAAAACTTGCCAACTTGACATATAGAATCTTGAACTCCTTCGCTAAAGCTCCGGACTATGTAGATAGTATTAAGAAAGAAAATTATCGTCTTGAAACATAGGGTTTTGTAGTCCTTCGCCAAAGCTTCGGACTATATATAGATTTAATTTATTCAAATGGTGTAATTCCTTTTACTGAAAGGTCTTTGAAGGAATTTATTATAATGTACCCTGCTTTTTAAAACATTCAAAAGAACGGTTTTATATGGAAAGAATATTTAACCAACGGATTCAATTGTAAATTTCGAAGTAAAACGTGAGCATTAAATAAATACTAATGCATCCCGTGCATCCTGTTTTTTCCTCTTTCTCCTTTACTTCCCAAACTATTAAACTTATAACTGAGACTTAACATAAAATACTGCTGTAATACGGTACTTTGAGAATCCTGAATATAATTTTGAGTTGCAGTCCTTCTTGCATTTGTATTTTGATTCAACAAATCGTAAACTTTAGCAGTGACAATAGCATTCTCCTGTAGGAAGCTATAGGCTAGCGAAGCATTCCAAAACCAAGCGCTTTTTTCAAAACCCGGAGTGATATCAGGATTATAATTAAACTTGACATCATTACTCCACTCAAAATGTTTAGGTAGATACACGGCGGAAAATAAACTCACGTTATGATTTTGAAATTTTTGAGGTTCAAAAATAGCATCCTCATAGCTTGTATTAGAGAAAGAGACAGAATATCGAGCCCTTAGTTGAAGTACCTCTTTCCAATCGAATGTTAACCCAGCACCAGGTGTAATTGCATTGTTATCGATTTTATATTGCTCGTTATTATTGAAATTTACATTTCTATTTAGATTTGCATTAAAACTGGCATTATACTTAAGGCTTCGTAGGCTGTCTATTTTAACACTCTTGCTTAAACCCATATGTATATTCACAGAATAATTACCGTCCACATTTGCGAATGTTGTCGTTCTCACGTTATTCTCATCTACATTAGATCTTGATACAATATCGTTATCCGATTTATTACCGCTAGTGTAAAAATAAAAACCTGTTCCTTTCTGATAATCATAATTATTAAAAGACATATAGAGGTTATGATCATCTGTTGGAAGTAAATTCGGATTTCCAACAATAAGATTTAATGGATCCTGCACATTGATGTTTGGCTGTAACTGCCCTATTAGAGGAGGTCTATTACTTTTATTATACCCTATCGAGACTCTAGATTTTGGATTAAATCGATAATTTCCATTCAAGTATAATTCTATTGCTTCAAAATTCCGATTTAAATCAAATACTGGTCGAAGCTTATCTCTACTTTGTAATGTTCTAAACACATATCCCGAACCAAGGTTAATATTTAATTTTTCTCCGTTAAACGACATCCCAAAACCTGGAGTAGTTCGTTCGTTAATAAATCTATAGTCTGTACTTAAAGCAGTATTGAAATCAGAATAAGCTCCGTTGGCTTCATTAAAATCAAACACCTGCTCCACATTGTCGGTGATATCATTTCGGTAGCTATATTTTAAATCCAGAAATAATTTCTTAGAGATCAATGGGAGTCGATACTTAATATCGCCAAAATAACTATTGAAATCTCTTTCTGAATCCGTAAATTGATTTCTACGTTCACTAGTTGGGTCATCACCAAAAATTAAGGCTTCAGATTGAAGATAATCATCTGTTTGAGTATTATTTATTTGAGTATTTACCCCAAACTTTAGGAAGGCTCCATCTGCTCCAAAGCGTTTTGTAAGATTAAAATTATTGGAAAAATTCCTCCCCATTGTTTCAGTTTGAGACAATTGCTCGGAACTATTGGTTAGTTCTCCATCTTCATCAGCGGAAGAAGTACTTGCCTTATATCTATCCTTTGAATTCGAAACACTAATCGAAGGTCTAATATTTAACAACAAGGTAGAATCTACCTTTACATCAAACCCAATATTCGCAGAATGGTTTTCTGAATTGTTATTATTTTCAGCAGTACCATTGGTAAAGTAGCGTCGATCTGGTAGGATATTCTCTCGCAATGTAACCGATTCATCAAACGAATTACTTCCCGAATAAAAGTAATCTGCAGATATATCAACGCCTTTTGAAATTACGTCCGCATAACTTGTCCCTGCATTCTTTGAGGTAACAATACCTTGACCTCCACCAAATGATCTCCCGCCTACAGAAAACCCTCCATTACTACTAAAATTCAGATTCCTATTGCCGTTAAACATTTCTCTAATTTCCCCGAAGCTAAAACTGGGGGAATTGGTGTTATTTCCTCCGACTAATAAACTGAGGCGTCTATCCTTATTAAAATAATTAAAAAGTCCTGCGAATTCGAAACGCTCATCGGTTCCCCCACCAACTGCAGCACGCCCAAATACCCCTTTGTTGTTTTCTTCTTTAATAGTAAGATTGATAGTTTTATTTTCTGCATCCCCTTGTTCCCCCGAGAATGCTTCCGATTTAGTTTTGGTATCCGTTACTTGAATTTTTTCTATAATTTCTTTAGTCAGGTTCCTAGTTGCAATTGTTGGGTCATCTCCAAAAAAGGGTTTTCCGTTAACTAGTATCTTATTGACTTCCTTACCATTTACTTTTATTTTCCCTTCTTCATCAACTTCAACACCTGGCAGTTCCCTAAGCAAATCTTCGATAGTAGCATCTTTCTTTGTTTTGAAAGAAGATACATTAAATTCCAAAGTATCCTTCTTAAACCTAATAGGTGCTCGGGACTTTAATACAACCTCATCTAGGGATGCTCTCGCTACGTTCAATGAAATAGAACCTAAATTGATTTCTTCGGAATTGATATCGATTATCTTTTCAAAGCTGCCGTAACCGACAAACGAAATACTAAGTCGAAGTCTATTCAGCTTTGTTTTTCCTTCCAAAGAAAAAGCACCTTTGGAATTCGTAATTGTATAGGTTACTAATGTACTATCTCGCAGTGTTTCAAGGTAGACGGTTGCCGCTTCAAGTTCCTCTTTTGATTCACTATCAAAAAGTTCACCTACAACCTTGAATTCCTGAGCGTGAGTTAATGATGCAAATAGGCCCAGTAATAGAAGAATGAAAAAATTCCGCATAGATAAGAATTGTCTTAGTTCAACGATTTTTGTAGGGAAGGCACAAATTAACACGAATTTACTGAGATAGTCTAATCAAATGGTTTTCAATTTATAGATTACGTGGATTAACAATAAATCGAGTTATTAAACAATGGGAAATCTACGAATAAAAATGAGGTGGTCTAAAAAGTGAAAAAGAACCAAATTGTCTGGTCGAGTCCATCGACTTCGCTCAGGATAAACTAAAGTCGAGACCTTATTGATAGTCGAAGATTTGTAGTTCTCGACTGCGCTCGAACAGACAGCCTCTTCTATTATAGTTTTAATCCAAGATATATCTATATACTACTTCTTCCTGAAGTAAACCGTAACCGGTACTCCTTTAAAATCAAACTTATCGCGTAATTTATTTTCTACAAAACGCTTATAAGGCTCCTTCACATATTGAGGAAGGTTACAGAAAAATGCGAAAGTAGGGTGCGGAGTCGGTAATTGAGTGCAGAATTTAACCTTTATATACTTCCCTTTGTTTGCAGGTGGCGGGAAGGCTTCAATAATAGGAAGCATCGTCTCATTAAGGACGCTAGTTTTTATTTTCTTAGTTCTATTCCCATAGACCTCAACAGCGGTCTCAATGGCTTTAAATATTCGTTGCTTTTCAAGGACCGAGATAAACACTATCGGTACGTCTGTAAAAGGTTCACATTGCTCTCGAATATATTTCTCAAATTCTTTAACGGTACCTGTTTCCTTATCAACCAAATCCCATTTGTTTGCCAAGATGATCACGCCCTTGTTATTACGATGCGCCAACCAAAAGATGGCCTGTACTTGCCCGTCAAAACCACGAGTAGCGTCAAAAATTAAGATCATTACATCACAATGTTCAATTGCGCGAACACTTCTCATTACTGAATAAAATTCGAGGTCTTCTTTTACCTTACTCTTCCTTCTAATCCCGGCGGTATCTACTAGATTAAATTCAAATCCGAAGCGATTGTACCTTGTATCGATACTATCACGAGTAGTTCCTGCGATATCCGTTACGATATATCGATCTTTACCAATAAGCGCGTTAATAAAGGAAGATTTTCCGGCATTTGGGCGTCCTACCACTGCAAAACGTGGCAAGGTCTCTTCCTCTCTAATTTCTTCATCTGGAAGTATTTTCACCAAGGCATCTAGCAACTCCCCTGTTCCACTTCCGTTGATACTCGAAAGATTAAAATATTCATCAAATCCGAGATTATAAAAAACATATGCATCATTAGTTCGAGCAGCACTATCAACTTTATTGACAGCTAATAATACAGGTTTCTTGGACTTCCGAAGTAATTTTGCAACGTCTTCATCCATCCCAGTAATTCCGCTTTCCACCTCGACCATGAAAATAATCACATCAGCTTCCTCTATAGCTAAGACTACTTGCTTATCGATTTCGGCCTCAAATATATCATCACTCCCTACAGCATATCCCCCGGTATCAATTACTGAAAACTCTTTCCCATTCCAGTCACTTTTACCGTAATGACGATCTCTTGTTACCCCACTTTCCGAATCAACAATAGCTTCTCTTCGCTCAATCAATCTATTGAAAAGCGTCGATTTACCTACATTAGGTCTCCCTACAATGGCAACTATACTCATATTCTTATAATTTGAACCCCGTTTTTTCCAATAGGGGGTGCAAAAATAACTCTTTTTTGCTGAAGCCTGACTCTTGTCAGTTTTTGTTTTAAGAATTTACTCTATTTTAACCCCTTCAAAATGAATTCTATGGCTTTATCTAATGAAATTGTACTTAGACCCAGATTTAAGATTGAGCTAAACCAATCTAAAGAAACTGCATTACAAAAGTTTGATGCAGTAAAGGAAATGCAGACAGGGTTTATAATCACTCGTAGTGACGAGCATATTTTTATTAGGATTCCGAAAAATGATCAGCATTTTTGGTCTCCACAGTTGCACTTGGAGATTATAAGTTTCGAGGATGATAAATGCACCGCTCACGGGTTCTTTGGTCCGAATCCTACGGTTTGGACCATGTTTATGTTTTTCCACTTTATTGTTGCTATTCTTTTTATTGGCTTCGGAATCTGGGCGTATGCCAGCAATTCCTTAGGAAATTCATATGCAATTCAAGTAGGCGCTATGTTTTTTATGCTCCTAATCTGGGTCGGACTCTATTTTGGGGGAAGAATGGGCAAGGCCACAGGACAATTTCAAATGAAGACTATGTATGCTTTTATGAATAAAATTCTGGGAGTTGAGTAGTGATTGTTGATTGTTGATTGTTGATTGTTGATTGTTGATTGTTGAAAATTATAACTTTCCGAATACACAAATAAACGAATCAACAAATAAACCGAAGAAGCAGAAAATTGAAGTCGAACAATCCAATTATCTGACAATCCAATAATCTAAGTTTGAAACTTCGACTAAACAAAACATCCCCCTAGCCCCCTTCAAAGGGGGAATCCATATAATAAAATATATAACCTGAAACTGTGCAACTCTGCACTTCGACTCCGCTCAGCGACCAAGTTTTAAACTCTCTAACAATCTAATAATCGAGCAATCCAACAATCGAACTATCTAATAACCCAACTTTTCCCCTTTGAAACTAATTATTATACCCGAAGCGTTTCAGTTGTCTCGAATCATTACGCCAGTTTTTATTGACCTTCACATATAATTCAATATGAATTTGCTTTCCGAAGAATTTCTCCAAATCCTTCCGAGCTTCTATCCCAACCCACTTAATCGCCTGACCTTTATGTCCGATAATAATTCCTTTTTGGGTCTCTCTTTCCACCATGATTACCGATCGAATCCGAATAATATCGTCATCTTCAAAAAACTCTTCCGTATCGATTTCTACCGAATATGGAATCTCCTTTTTATACTGCATTAATATTTTCTCTCGAATAGCCTCATTCACGAAGAAGCGCTCCGGCTTATCGGTGAGCTGATCCTTAGGATAAAAAGGCGGTGATTCTGGAAGTAATTCTAGAATGCGACTAAAAACTTCAGGAACTCCAAAGTTTTCCAAGGCAGAAATAGCGAATACTTCGGCGTTAGGTACTTTTGTCTGCCATAATTCAAGTGCATCAGCAAGCAAGGTCTCATCTCCTGTATCTATCTTATTTATTAATAGTAAAACAGGAATAGTTGCATTTGTGATTTTATTGAAAAAAGCCTCGTCCTTTAGTTCCTTCTCCCCTAACTCCACGAGATACAAGAGTACATCTGCATCCTCAAAAGCAGATTTCACAAAATTCATCATACTCTCTTGCAAACCATAGGCAGGTTTTATAATCCCAGGAGTATCACTTAACACTACTTGAAAATCTTCCCCGTTGACAATTCCCAAAATTCGATGTCTTGTAGTTTGGGCTTTGGAAGTAATAATCGATAGACGCTCTCCGATAAAAGAGTTCATCAAGGTGCTTTTACCAACATTTGGGTTACCTATTATATTTACAAATCCAGCTTTGTGAGCCATGTTTTACTTTTAGGCAAAGATACGGTAATTGAAGTTGAAAGTGAAGGGTGAAAGATGAAGGGTTCTGGGTATTGGGTGATGGGTGATGGGTGATGGGTAATGGGTAATGGGTAATGGGTAATGGGTAAT
>RCND010002167.1_pt1 | contig 10978 bp, 6 predicted proteins | sample 2041351 | NCBI WGS metagenome assembly RCND01 (sample SAMN09708230, study PRJNA481090) | Marine sediment metagenome, whole genome shotgun sequencing project. | biome: marine sediment; feature: ocean; material: sediment; isolation source: Sewage treatment plant 12B marine sediment (STP12B) ...
CAAACAGCCATGGCTAGATATACTTGAGAAGATTCAGATTCGATTCTTATTTGTTGGTTTAATGCGGATTCTATAGTTTTTGATAACATAACTTCTACTTTTTTACAAAGATAAGCAGTTAAAAACATATAAAAATAAGATTACCTTTTTTTTTAAATACTAATAACCTACTCTGGCATTTTAACCAAATTAACCCGCTGAGTTCTGGTTGATAAGGTTTCCATAAAGGCAATAAGGGCGTCGATCTCGTTTTTTGTTAAATCTAGTTTCTTGAGTATCGGAGACGTTATAGGAATTAATGAGTCACGACCTACACCTAAATATTTATTTTGAATTGGCGCGGGATTACCTAGGTTATAATATTCTACGACATCCAATAATGAGGGGAAATGACCGTGATGCATCCAAGGCCCTGTTTTTGATACTTCTCTAAGTGTTGGAGTTTTAAACCTGCCGAGATCATCTTTATTTTGTGTTTGCTTGTAGCGCCCAAAATCTTCATCTTTAGCACCAAAGAGTGCTTGTCCGTCGTTATGAAATTGATTGTCACTAAAATACGGAGTATTATGACAATTGATACAACGTGCCTTAGTTCTAAAAATATGTAATCCTTTAACTTCCTCATCCGTAAAAAGGTCTCTTTTACCATTAATAAAGCGATCGAACTTACTGTTTCTACTCACAAGGGTACGCTCGTAAGTGGCTATGGCTTTTAGAATGCGATCTAAGTTGACCTCAGGATCACCAAAAGCATCTTCAAATAAGGGTTTGTAACCTTCAACTTCAGCAATTTGCCTTACGGCCACATTACTTTCTGTGTTCATCTCAATAGCGTCTGATATCGGGAAAGAGGCTTGGTGCTCTAAACTTTTGGCTCTACCATCCCAAAAAAGCGTATGCGCAAAAGCTACATTTTTAATGGTCATAGAATTACGATTGTTGTTTTGTCTATCGTGGCCTAGGGAGCGTGTGATATTATCGGTCCATGTCAATTCAGGATTGTGACAACTCGCGCATGCAATTTGGCCTGTTTGAGATAAACGTGCATCAAAAAACAACATCTTACCTAATTGTTTTTTGGCTTTGGAATACGGGTTGTATTCAGGATGTTTTGCCTCTCCAAGCGTCCCTATATCTTTAAATGTGGATTTGTCAATTAAGCTATCTAAAGTTGGCGCTGGCCATTTATTGGAGTCTGGTTGAGAATAGACTTCGCGTAAATAGTTGATATCTTGGTATATGTCATTTTCATTTTTACAACTACTAAGAAATAAGCCAAGAACGATTAAGAGGAGAAGGTTTTTCATTTTTAAAGTGCAATAGGTACCTTACAAATTTCGGTTAAATCTTCTGGATCTGTGTAAGAATTAGTGTTATATATTCTATAAATATCGGTTCTAGTACCACCAAAAAGTTCAGTATTTGTTGCGCTAAATTCTAGTTGTATTTCAAAAAGTCCTGGTGAAATTTCACTATAAGTACCGTTACCACTAATCGCAATAATATGTTGGGTGCCTGTGTTACTACTCACTAAGATATCTTGTTCAATAACTTGTACAAACCCATCCGTTGCGCTCGTTCCATCTGTTGGAAAAAACTCTAAGGCTTCAGGGATATTAAAACCTGGAGAATTTGACTGGTTAGACGCTTCATTATCAAACCAACGTTTTAAGTCAAATGAATTGGTAGTCGCTACATCATTGGGCGAATTAAAACCAACTCTAAAGGCATGATGATAAATATCATCCGAAGGGTCTGCTGTACCCATATCATCATATAAAACAGCATTTGGATGGTCAGCTGAAACGACCACAGGGTATGTAAAGGTCGAATAGGTTTGCCATGAGCAAACAGCATCTTCATTAGAATCGAACCAATGTTCTCCATAAGTTCGGTGAAATGCATCGGTTAAATCATAAAAATTATTTGATGTAAAAACGCTATTGTCTCTATCTGTAATAATAGGTTTTAGTATCGTGAAGTTGGTGTTGCCATTTGCAGTATAACCTGATAAATCATTTAAGGCAAAGCGCGTTTTTAATTCTAGTTCGTCAATCTGAATATTTTCATTTAGCGTTAATATGTAATCAACTTGTGTGGCATTAGTTAAAGGTTGTTGTGCAAGGCTATAGTTAAAATCACTTAAGGTCTCACTAAATAAATTGACACCTTCAACATCCGAAGCGATGTAGCCTTCAGGGAATTTGACACCAACAATAACCGTTTCGCCTTCTGATCCTAAAATTTCTTCTCTACTTTTTTCGAAAGTAAACGTGGTTGTAACCGTAGGCGATAGTATAATGTTCAAGGATTTAAGCGCATTTATTTCTCGATTGTAACCTAATTTTATATCAGAATCACTTGTACTGTTTAAGTTAAATTGAATCTGACCCGAGTTAAGGTCTGTAATTCTTGAGTTTTGATTTAGAAAAATAGTATCCGTTAATTTTGCGTTAGAGAAATTAAGGACACCATCGGAGGGTATCATTGTAAAATCAGAGGATGAAATATTTCCTGAATTAATAGTTTCAAAATTCACAGTAACATTTCCAATATTACGAGTCGTTGTTAACGTTACAGGGATTTTAAGTGTTCTTAAGGTCGATTTTTCATATTCGACTTCTTCAACAAAAGCAGGTGGCGTAAGAAAAGGATATTCGATAGGGTTATTATTGGCATCTAGTACTAGACTGAACCTTATAAAATCGTCACCACTAAATACTCTAACACCATCGTCAGTAGGGTTGCATGAGATAAGAATGATCATGCCAAGTATTAAAATAATAGGTGTTTTAATAGCCTTCATTTTGTTCTAAATTAGAATTAACATTAACTGATCCTTGTGGAATAGGTTGGGCATATCTAAAGTTGGGATAATTTAAATCACATTGAAGCGAAATACAACCTTCATCGCGGCTAATATCCTTTTTTAATCGTGCTAAATCGTAAAACAGATGATTTTCAAAACAAAGTTCTTTTTGGCGTTCATTAAATAGTTCTTGGGTGAGTGCCTCTTCACTTAAACCATCTAATGGACTCGCCTCTAAATCTCTATTGGCACGTATCTGATTTAATGAAGCAATTGCTTCTGATAGGTTCCCTAATTTTAATTGCGCTTCAGCTTTGTTCAAAATCACTTCCGATAATCTTATTACCGGAACTCCTTCACGTGAGCTAGGAGATCGGTCTTGAAATTTTTTAGTAAAATAATAAGGGAGATCATCACTCGAGTCAACAGCGTTATTGGTTTCAAAATTTACAGTTTTAAACATTGTATTCTGCCGTCTTACATCAGTCTCTGTATATAGTGCCAATAAATCACTTGATGCTGAAAACCGAGCGTTATCAGATTCTTCAGCATTATAGAATGCAGCCAAATTATCTATTGATGGATCTTCACCTGAAAAATCTGGCGTTAATTCTAAGATAATCTCAGAATGTGGTGCGCTTAATTCCCATTGCTCAACGTAGTTGTCTGTATTTAATAAAATGTAATTTCCGCTGTCTATGAGACTATTCGAATGTGAAATTACCATGTCATAATCTGCTTTGTAGAGATAAACTCGAGATAGCATGGCATTTATAAAATCTACTGACATATAAGATTTTTCGAAATCCGAAGAATAGTTATAAGTTGTAACGGCATACAGGTCTATAGCGGTATTAAAATCTTCAATAATTTGGTTGTATGTTTCCGTTGAATTAAGTCTGCCAGGAAAATCACCAATCCCAAGCACTTCTTTATTATAAACAATACCTTGGTGACTTCCGTCTGTCGTAAAAGAATGGTGTTGTGCATACATCTTAACTAATTCGAAATGTGTCCAAGCACGCATTGCAAACGCTTCTGCTAATAGAAAATTAATTTCCGATTCAGTAGCATCAGGCACCGCATTTGCATTCTTAAGAATCTGATTTAAGTTATTTATGATTTTATAAAAATTGGTATATGTTGCAGAGAAATCATTATCAATAACGGTATAATTTAAATTGTATGTTTCTGCTACAGTTGTATTGGCATTGACCTCTAAGTTCCCATTTTCATCGGGAGAAAACTTAATGTTTCCACCCATTAAATCCCCATACACAAAAAATTTCCCTCTTAAAATTTCTCTAAGATCTGAGTATGCACCAATCATTGCATTTCTTGCACCTTCAAAACTAGAGAACTGCTCATTAACAGAGACCTCTAAATTTGGTTCGCGATCTAAGAAATCTTCACAAGACCAAGTGTTCACCGTTAGTATTAAAATTAAAAATAAAAATTGCTTTTTCATTTTATATACTCATTTTTAGTCCAATAGATATCGTCCTAGTCTCTGGGAACGATATAAACCTGAACTGTTCAGGGCCATTTAGATCTCCAGCAGCACTATCCTTATACCAGTATAAAACATTATCTACATTCAAGAATACGGAAGCCACCTTGATTCCTGTGTTCCTTAGTATGGATTGATCGAAATTATAGGACAAAGAAATATTTTGAAGTTTAACATGTGTAAAATCATAAAGGTACTTAGAGCTATTATTAATTAATGATGATCGCGTTGCAGGAAATGAATACGTTGCAATATCACCAGGGTTTCTCCATCGATCTCTAACGTTGGTTAACACATTTCTATTGTTGATTGTACTTGCTCTTACAGATAATAAATCTTCATCGATCAACCCTTCTCCACCAATTTCATAAGCGAATCTAAAGGATAGGCTAAAATTGTTCCAAGACAGGTTATTACGCCATCCACCAAACGCATCAGGAGCAGAATCTCCTATAACTTGCCAGTTTTCGGCTTCTCTTAAGTTGTTTTCTACTAAAGCGGCAGCATCATAAACTTGATTATTTAATAAGAATAAATCTCGACCAGTGGCGGGATCGACACCCATCCAATTAAAACCCCATATGGCCGTTTTAGAGGCTCCTACTCTTAGTGATCTGGCTAATGCCGCTGAAGAGTTGTTAGAACTAAGGTCATTTAAATCTGTGATTTTTGTTTGAACCGTACTAAGATTAAATACGCTCGTCCATTTAAATTTAGCCGTTTTAAAAATATCTGCTTTAATATTAAATTCTAACCCGCGATTATATGAAGAACCGACATTAGCAATAGCACTAGAGAAACCAGTTTCTAGTGGTAGTGTGCCTGCGCCAATTTGGTCTTTGATAGAGGAGTTAAAGTACTCCATATTTAGATCCAAAACATCCCATAACACCATATTTAAACTGATATTAAAAATGGTTGAGGTTTCCCAAGTTAAATCAAGGTTTTCAATACTGCGGGGGGTGGCACCACTAAATTCATTATAATTATTAAACTCAATGCTATAGAGTCCTCTAGCCTCATAAGCGCCTATAGAAGAATTACCCGTGGTACCAATAGTGCTGCTTAATTTTAAAAAGGTCATAAAATTAGACTCGTTGAGAAAAGATTCCTTTGAAAGCAGCCAACTTAAACCTAAAGAACCATTAATTGCAGTGTTGACGTCACCGCCAAACCTTGAACTTTTATCCATTCTGGCATTAGCTAAAAAGAAGTATTTTTTTTGAAAATCATAATTGAGTTGCGTGTAATACGATACATAAGCGACTTCATCTTTATTTTCAAATAGAATTTCATTTTCGAATGGTGAGTTTAAGTCTCCGACATCTTCAAACCCTGTTGTTGTCCGTCTTGAAACGTCTCTTATTTCTTCTTGGATTTCAAAACCACCTAAAACGTCAAAATGATGCTCTTTTACATCGAATTCATAAGAAATTTGAGAGTACCAGTTCCATCTTGTGACTGTTCGATCTGTTTCTCTTCTAAATCCGCCTTGATTTTCACCAGTTCTGTTTAGTCCGCTATTAAAGACATCGCCTTGAGCATCTGTAAAATCGATACCAGCTAAAGTTCTAAATTTTAAGCCTTTAATTACATTGTAGTTCAAACTAAGATTACTTAAAAGACTATTCGTGTTTTGTTGATTTTTATTTTGATTTAATACGGCCAATGGGTTTGGTACATTAAGTCCTGTAAAATTTCCCATGTCATCGGTAGGACTTACATTAGGCAGAAAATTACCATTACCAAAGGTGTTTAATGCTTGACGTTTATTAAAACTCGGTGAGGCCTTCAGGCTTATTGATAGTTTATCTCCAATCTTTTGTGTTAAATTTAGATTTACAAAAACGTTCTCAAAATTGTTCCCTTTTTGTAGTGTTTCATTTTTTAAGTAACCTATCGATGTTCTATAGCTTAAGCCCTTGTGTTTTCCGCCGACAGAAAAATTATTTTTTAGAAAAAGACCAGATCTTGTTCCAAGCTCAAACCAATCGGTATCAATAGTATTCGATCCTGCCAAAGCTAAATCTGATGAACTTGCATTGGGATTGTCGTTTAGAATCAGTTCACGTCTTAGCTCATAATACTCTGGTCCGCGCATCCAATTTAACTGGTTAATACTATTAGAAACCCCTGTTAAAGTACTAAAGTTAAATCGCGGTTTAGTTGATTTACCCGTTTTAGTTGTAATTAGTATAACCCCATTTGCTCCATTAACTCCATAAATACCAACCGCGGCAGCATCCTTTAAAATTGAAACGGATTCTATATCCTCCGTATTAATTTTAGATAGTGGGTTTAAAAGATCCTCGCCTATAAATCCGCTGAAATTTGAATTTTCTGAAATTGGTACACCATCAACAACGATTAGTGGTTGGTTGGATGTGGTAGTGGCTCTAGCCGTTAAAGAGCTTAAAGAGGATTGTCCTCTAATGCTTATAGAGGCTTGTGCACCAGGGCTTGCCGATGTTGTGGCGATTCTAAGACCAGGAGACAGGCCTACAAGTAATTGATCGACACTTTCAACAGCTCTAGATGTTTGAAGGTCTTCAGAATTAAGGGAAACAATACTCGCAACAACTTCTTCCTTCAATTTTTTTGTGCCGTAAGAAGACGTAATTACAACCTCACCTAAGGCTTCTGCGTCTTCTTCTAATAGAATCTCAAAGTAGGATTTATTGCCTACACTAACATTCTGAGTCTTAAAGCCTAAATAAGAGACGATCAAAACCATATTGTTTAGAGCGCCAGAAGTACTTAGAGTATATTGAAACTTGCCATCTAAATTTGTGATGGCACCTTTTGAAGAGCCCTTAACTAAAACAGAAGCACCAAGTAGTGGTTGGTTAGAGTTTTTATCTATTACGATACCGGAGATCTCTCTTCTGTTTTGTGAAAGCCCAAAAAAGAAAGACAAACAAAAAATTAGTATTAGCGTGACTTTGTTCATAAAATAAAGACCCTTCGTTATATCAAATAACGAAGGGTCTTAGGATTTAATAATTAGTTCACTATTAGTTTTTTTGTAATACTAGAGTTATCAATATTAAGTTGTAAAAGATATATTCCAGAATTTAGATTGTGCTTAATGGTATTATTACTGAGTGCCCCTTTTAATACGATACGTCCATTAATATCTGAGATTAAATAATTAACTGGTGATGTAAAATTGCCATCAACTGTAATCTCGTTTTTTGAAGGATTTGGATAAATACTTAATTGATTTAGTACATTCTGATCATCAATACTCAAAGCTTCAGGGTTGAATTCAAATAATTCTTCACCATTTGAACCTGTACCAGAAAACACAAGATTTGTGCCTAAAACAGTTAAGTTATCGACATCTATAGGGTCTGCACCAGAACCAACATTTGAAGCAACGGTTACGGTACCAGCTGCTGTTCCGTCGGTAATCCATAGTTTTATTCCTGAGCCATCATCTGATGAGAAAAAGGTAGTGCCACTTAAATTGATGAAGTTTTCAGGGTCTGAATCTCCTGATGTATTTATGTCTTTTACCTGTGATGCAACCGTGCCATCATATTTCCATAGCTCTATACCATCAGTGCCATTATCAGCAATGAAATAGAGATTCGTGCCATCAGAGTAAAGATTTGCGACCTCACTATCACCTGTTGCATTTGGGTTGGCTACTAAAACAGTACCCTCTGTCGTACCGTCAGTCTTCCATAGGTTATAGCCGTCTGTATCTTCTGCGGCAAAAAAGAATTCGCCATTAAATTCAACAAAATCTCTAGGGTCAGAATTTCCGCTTCCGACTAACAAATCTTTAACGAGTACAGTGCCTGCAATAGTTCCGTCAGTTTTCCAGAGTTCGTCGCCTATTCCAGAACCATCATCACCCTCAAAATACACTTCATCATTAAATAGACCTCTTGATCTTACAGTTCCCGTAGTGGCATCAATAAGTTCTATAGCTGTAGTGCCATCAAAAAGATGAGGATTATTGCCATTGCCACTATTCATTCTTACATAGACACCATTTGAAAAAACCAAAGGCGCAGAAGGTGAAGCAAAAGCACCGCCATTATTATCAGTAACTTTAAGTGGGACACCAGAATTTAAGCTCCAAATTTGTGTACTACTAACGTCATTTACTTCAAAATATAACTCATCGTTAAAGACAAAGAAATCTTGAGGATTACCGCTAGCCGTAAGATTAAGATTGGCAACAAGGCTAGTGCCAGATTCTGTGCCATCAGTTTGCCAAAGTTCAGTCTCGTTATTACCATCGTCTTCATCTCCATCAGAAGCTTTAAAATAAATTAGACCATTATATTCTATAAATAAACCAGGATTACTATTGCCAGAGGCAAAAGTAGTTGTGTTTATATCTTTTATTTGGGCCACAGTGGCGCCATCATAGGTATAGGGCTCAGCACCATCGGTACCATTATTGGCTCTAAAGTATAATATATTATTGCTGTCACTGTAAAATTCAGTCGGACTAGAATCTCCGGCGCTATTAATATCAGACACTTCTGTAATCTGTGAAAAACTAAAAGTGATTGAGAATAGTAAGGCTACTAAGATGTAATTTTTTTTCATAATGAGGGATGTATTAAATAATGAATATTTCGAAAAGAGGACCGTGATAGGTCCGTGTTGTAAATATAGTATTATTTAGACTTATTAAAAATAAACTTAAAAGAAAATCTCTTGAGCTAATCGAAACGTATTGGCATGCGCATCAACAATAGTTTTAATATCTGGTGAGTAGCCACCTCCCATACTACACATTACCGGGATATTATTGGCTTTACACTGTTCTAAGACAAAACGATCCCTAGCTTTGCAGCCTTCTACCGACATGCCTAATTTACCCAGTTTATCTGTCGCGATGACATCAACTCCGCATAAGTAGTAGATAAAGTCGGGTTGTTGTTCTTCTATCAGTTTTGGTAAAATGTTTTTAAGGAGTCCGAGATAGGTCGCATCACCAGTGTCATTTTCTAAAGCAATATCTAAATCACTGATTTCTTTTTTAAACGGATAATTACTTTTTCCATGCATGGAGAACGTAAAAACAGAGTCGTCAGTCTGAAAAATTTCGGCAGTACCATTCCCTTGATGTACATCTAAATCTACAATCAAAATCTTTTTTGCTAAGTCTTTATTTTGAAGATAACGTGCGCCAATAGCCTGGTCATTGAGTAAGCAAAACGCTTCACCGCGATCAGAATACGCATGATGCGTTCCTCCTGCAATATTCATAGCCACTCCGTATTGTAAGGCAAACTCACTACCCTTTATGGTCCCATCTGCAATCATGACCTCGCGCTCAACGAGCACTTCACTCAGCGGAAATCCTATTTTTCGAGCAGCACGTTGGTCTAAAGTTATATTAACCAAATCGTAATAATACTCAGGTGTATGAACGGTTAGAATATGCTTATCGTTTGGCGTTTCAGGTTCAAAGAAATTCTCTTTAGTACACGTTCCTTCATACAACAATTGCTGCGGTAACAAATCGTATTTTTCCATAGGAAACCGATGCCCTTCTGGAAGTGGATGTTTGTAAATGGGGTGAAAGGCTATTTTTAGCATTAATGGTTAGTACTCAATTAATAATTCTTTAGAGACATACTGATCATCTACTAAGCCTTCAATATATAGTTTAAAATTATTGTCAGTATCTAACACTTTTATATCAAAAGAGCCATCATCTTGCAAGGCAATATTTGGTAGCCAATCGATAGTGCCATATTCATTAAAAAAAACACTGTTATATAATTTATATTTTGGCGTGTAGAATTTTTTGGTTTTACTAAACTTTAAAGGCACTTCATAAGGTTGTACATGATCTATTTTTGGTCTTGTAAAATCAATCTTTGTATATATTTTTATATAACCAGCGAGCCCTTGATTAAGACCAGCTCCAAAACCGTACATTTCATATTCAATATAATCAACGTCAATGAGATTAATGGTCATTAACATACTCAAATCTGAGTCGATACCAAAAGTGGTCAATAGTGTGTCATCAAGATAAATAAGGGGAACACCATCTCCGTCTTGATCTCTAGGGTTTATAACGGTTAATTGATTTGTTGCGAAACTAAAATAGGAATTGTAACCGAGCCGTCTTAAATACGTATCTAATCTCATACCTGAATTTTTTAGAGTTTCGGAAATTACCCTAATCTTACTATTTGTAAGTTTTTCATTGAGTTTTTCTTCTCTGATATACTCTTTAGTTGCTGTTACGACAACTTCATCAAGCATTTCTGCTTTTTGCCAAGATTCATCTAGTTTTACTTCATTTAAAGAGGTTATTTTAGAGACAAAGGTCTCAATAGGTGTAGCGTAAGTTTGACTAAAGTTTGGAAAATTAGAAGGAAAGTATTGCATGTAGAGATTAGGTTTTTTGGCAAACCCTTTATTTCTATTGTCCACATAGCCAACCCTAAACAGGTCGTCTTCTGTAGGGAAACGATTTTTTATAGTAAATTCTTTGTCCTCAGACTTAAGTTCGTAAATCTCAGTAGAGGAGTCATTCATAGGGTAAACGACATAAGTCCCAGGGTTTTTACCATTAATAGTAGATCGGATATCTATGCCGGTTTCAAAAGGATAAATATAAACCTCATTAGAGTTAAAAATGGTATTCCAATCATAAGAACTCCAGCCCTGAGTTA
>RCND010002168.1_pt1 | contig 10975 bp, 13 predicted proteins | sample 2041351 | NCBI WGS metagenome assembly RCND01 (sample SAMN09708230, study PRJNA481090) | Marine sediment metagenome, whole genome shotgun sequencing project. | biome: marine sediment; feature: ocean; material: sediment; isolation source: Sewage treatment plant 12B marine sediment (STP12B) ...
GGATCACACTTATAAAGGCAAGATTGTTGGTGTTGTTGCAGACATCATTAAGGTATCGAAAGACTATGAAAGAGCTATTGAGATTGCACTGGGTGGTAGTTATCAGAACATCATTACAGAAGACGAAGGTACAGCAAAGAGTCTGATCCATTTTCTTAAAGAAAATAAATTTGGGCGTGCCACGTTCTTGCCATTAACCAATATTGACCCTAAAATAAATAAAAACGAGCAGTTACGAAAAGAACCTGGATTTATAGGTTATGGTGATGAGCTTGTAACGGTGGATGGTAAGTTCAAGAATATTGCCGCTTATTTACTGGGTAGAATTATTATTGCAGATCATATCAACAATGCTGTCACCTTATCAAGAAAATACAGAAATAGTTTACGGATTGTTACCTTAGATGGTGATGTTGTTAACCCTGGTGGATCAATGACCGGTGGTGCTTATAAGAATAATAATACGCAATTCTTATCTAGAAAAAGAGAATTGGAAGAGCTTAAAGAGAAGATTAACGTTCAAAGTATTAAACTTAGAGATATCGACACCAAGTATCAAGAGTTGCTTTACCACAAAGAACATTTTGAATCTCAGATGACCGAGTTAAAAGAACGTCATCAAGAATTGGTCATGAACCTTAACAGTATAACTATGAAAATCTTTCAGATAGATAGTGACATAACCAAAGGTGAAGTGGAACTTGATGAACTGGTTCTAGAAGAGAATGACCTTCTGTCACAAAAAGGGAAATTATCTACACAGTTGGTAGACTTGGACTCTGTGCTTAAAGAGAATGAAGTGAATAAAGAGCACGCTGAGAATACAGTGCGCGACTTAATGGCCAAGACCGTTGAATTAAAAGGGAAAAAAGACAGTCTAATGGACGCCATAACGAAACTTAGGGTTGAACATACAACATTGGTTGAACAGCGTAATCATGCTCAAAGCAATGTGGATCGTATGGGTCGCGAGATTAGAGATGCTGCCCAGGCAATTAAAAGCCTTACAATGGAAGTTGAAGCCAATGCAATACAGGTCACCGAAAAAGATAATTTGATCACCAGTTATAGAGGTGACATTGTTACCTTTGATGAGATTATTAATGAAGTCAGTGCTAAGATCAACACCATGACTGCGGAGCGCCAACAATTAGCTAAAGAGCAAGAAGCACTCTACGAAGCCCAAGGTGATATTAGTGAGAAGATTACCCTTCTTGAGAAAGAACATATGCGCCTTGAAAATCAAGAGTCGAAGAATAGCCTTCAGAAAGATAACTACATTGAGTATATGTGGGAAGAGTACGAATTAACTTTCAACAATGCCATGAAATATCTAAAAGAAGAACTGGGAACCTTTGGTATGATAAAAAAGCGTGTTGATCGCCTAAAAGGAGAAGTCCGAGAACTTGGTGTTGTTAATGTTAATGCCATTGAAGACTTTAAAAGTGTATCAGAACGTTATGATTTCCTTACAGAACAACGAGATGATATTATCGAAGCAGAAACTAAGCTTCGTGGAGCCATCGAAGAACTTAATACCAATATGCAACATCAATTTAGAGAGCAGTTTGCGTTGATTAACAATGAGTTTCAGAAGGTATTTAAAGAACTCTTCGGTGGTGGTAAAGCATTCCTTCGTCTTTCTGATGATGAGAACATCCTTGATGCGGGTATTCATATCAACGTTCAACCACCAGGGAAGAAACTTCAAAGTATGATGTTACTCTCAGGAGGAGAACGCGCTTTTACCGCCATAGCTTTATTGTTCTCAATACAGAACTTGAAGCCATCACCTTTCTGTGTCCTTGATGAGATTGAAGCAGCACTAGATGATGCCAATGTAGATAGATTTGCAAAATATCTACAGAAGCTTACATGTAATACTCAGTTCATCATCATCACCCACAGAAGAGGTACAATGGAGGCCAGCGATGTCCTCTATGGCATAACAATGGAAGAAAAAGGTATCTCAACACAAGTGTCTGTTAAGTTACTAGAAGATGTGTTGGAGGTGTAATGAAAGGAAATACAAATGTCCGAAGAGAAACGTAGAGGTTTTTTTGGTAAACTGGTAGACGGTTTATCAAAGACGCGTAACAATATAATGAGTGGGGTTGATGAAGTATTCGGCCTTACATCTATTGATGAAGATTTTTGGGAAGAACTTGAAGAAGCATTGATTATGGCTGACCTTGGTGTCAACACTGTGATGTCGATCATTGAAGACCTTCAAGTGAAAGTTAGAGATCAATATATTAAAGAACCATCAGCAGTGAAAGCGCTACTCAAAGAGGAATTAAAAGAGCAGATGGCCCTTAACCATGGTGCCTATGAATTTGAAGAGAAAAAATCGATTGTGTTGGTCATCGGTGTGAACGGTGTTGGTAAGACAACAACCATCGGTAAATTGGCTATGAGATATAAGAATCAAGGTAAAAAAGTGGTTCTAGCAGCTGCGGATACTTTTAGAGCTGCGGCCATTGAGCAATTAACTGAATGGGCAAACAGAGCACAAGTAGACATCATTGCACAACAAGCAAACTCAGACCCTGGTGCAGTGATTTTTGATGCAATACAAGCAGCAAAAGCAAGAAACGCTGACATACTTATTTGTGATACAGCTGGGCGACTTCATAACAAGAAGAATTTGATGGATGAGTTAGGTAAAATCTCAAGAATCATTGAGAGAGAATACCCTGAAGCCTACAAAGAAGTTATGTTGGTACTGGATAGCACAACAGGTCAGAATGCCCTTCAACAAGCGAAACAATTTAAAGAGATTACGGATGTTAATGGCATTGTTTTAACAAAGTTAGATGGTACAGCAAAAGGCGGCATAGCAGTGGCCATTCAATCTGAGCTTAAATTGCCAGTTAAATTTATCGGTATTGGTGAAGGGGTAGATGACCTTCAGAACTTTGATGAAAATGAATTCATCGATGCATTATTTGAGGAGTAACAAAACTATATGAGATATCAAATCGCAGTAAAACCTACTTATAACATTGCTTTCTTTGAACGTTTTCTAGAAATGTGTGAAGTAGAATTAAGAACAGTGCTTAACGCACATCAGATCATCGTGAATAGCATTGAAATTGTTGATAGCAACAAAGGTAAGATGATGACCGTTGATGTTGATCAACAGCTAGAAGGCAAAATATTAAAAGCCATCTATCAATTGTCTTTTTTCTTTATGCTCTTTCAGATGGCGGATGGCGGTATGCTTAAACCGGTAAAGATTGATTATATCCCTGACTTTGGTGATGACTTAAGTGTTCGTATGAAATACAATGGTAAAACCAATGAAACCATCACTCGTATGATGATGAACTTAGCGCTGGCGTCGTCAGATTTTCCCACTGAAAGTCACCCAAAACTTCTAGACCCTCTATGTGGTAGAGGCACAACCCTTTTTGAAGGTATGATTAGTGGTTATGATGTCTATGGCGTTGACCGTGATCAGAAAAGTGTTTTGGAGATGGGTACCTATATTACAAGGTATGTTAAAGAGGCTAGATTCAAACATACCAATAAAAGAGGTAAATTGATTCATAAGGGAAAACATACAGGTGATTTATTTGAACTTCAGTATGCCAAAGAAAAAAGTGATTTTAAAGCAGGCAACCTCAGAGAAATGAAAGTTGTTAAAGGGGATACGACGAATTTTGCCGGTGCCTTTAGACAGAATTCCATGCATATGATGGTAGCTGACTTTCCCTATAATGTTCAACATACAGGTAAAGGCAACAATGATGCAGAAGGTCTTAGCTGGTTGCTAGACGCTGGACTTACAGAGTGGACACCATTCCTTAAAAAGGGTGGTGCTATAGCGGTTTCATGGAATATCTACACAGATAAACGAGAAGTACTAGAAGAAGTGTTTGAGAAACATGGTTATACTGTGTTGAACGACAGTGGGTTGAATAAGTTGGAGCATAGGGTGGCACAAGCCATTACAAGAGATATAATTATTGCTAAAAAGAACCAATAGAGCCTGCATTAAGAACATTGTCCTCACGTTTTAAGACGTGAGGATTTTATTTTTCTTCACAGAGCTTGTTCTACAACTTATGAGATGATAAAATTGACTTGAGTGTAGAAAAACTATAAAATCTTAATAGGGTTTTAATGAATCTATTTTATACTATATGCTAGAGGTGACATCATGTTGATACGTCTGTTGTTCGCAGCCCTGTTAGGGATTGTTTGGGTAAATCTATTGGTACTTTTGTTGTTTAGAACCAAAGTTATTTACCGCTATATTACAAAAAAAGGTGAACTTCGGAAGAAATTTGGAGATGAAAGTCATCGTTGGCTTTGGCTAGGGGCGTTAATTGTCCTTGCTTACCTTACAATCAGTGACCTAATTGTTCTGGGTTATAATGACTACGGATTTCTTACAGCGTTGTTGTTGAATGTGACATTGATGACATTGCTCTTGCTTTATAATGCTTTTCTGGTTAATGGATGGTTGTTGGTAGTTGTTAGACCAATGATTCTTAAAATTTCTAAGTTCATGACACCAATAACGGTTAAGTCTTATACCAGATTTACATTGATACAGGGTGGTGCAGCAGCTTTTGTACTATCCATGATTAGTGGCTGGGTATACCTATTGATGAATTTTATTGTGAGGTGAGTTGATGGTTAGAAGAATTGAAGCAAATTCTATCTACCCATTATATGAGACTCGGAATGGATTTAATACGTAGGATGATTGGAGGACCTTATGAGTCAGAAAATTCTTATAGGTTATGAAAGTGCAACAGGTACAACAAAAGAGGTTTGTGAGATTATTTCTAGCACGCTAGTGAATGCTGGGTATGAAGTCACATTAACAACGATCAGTGCCATAAGTGATTTGGCTATCTATGATCATGTCCTATTAGCTTCACCAATCAATGGCATGTCATGGCTTGAAGGATCAAAAGAATTTCTTCAGAAGCAAGCTTCTGTGTTAAAAGATAAAGATGTTGGCTTAATCTTTGTTTCATATATATTAAAGCACGGTAATGGCTTTTGGAAGAAAACAATCCGGAGGGGTATGACTAAGCTGGCAGACCCGATTAATGCAACATTGATTCAAGGGTTTGGTGGCAAAGTTAGTGAACCTTTTGGCACTGTACCTCGAATGATTTTTGGTATTAGTAAAGAAGCTTCACCGGACGCAAGAAATTTTGATGAAGTCAAAAGTTTCGCAAAAGAGTTATCTCAGAAATGGCAATAGTTACGACTGTGGTACGGTTATATTTATATAGCCACAAAAACACAAAAAATCAACCGCGAAAAAATACACACACGCTGAAAGGTTTTATTTCAGAATAATCCATAAAGTTATTCTGAAGTTATTGTATGCTCCGCCTTAGGCAATTGTATGTAGGTGAGCGGTAGCAACTAGGTGCATCTGATTAATGTGATATGATTTTCAGTGTGTTCCGAGTTGGTGCATTTTTTCGCGGTTGATTTTTTGATTTTATGTCGTTAATTTAGAATGTTTAGCGTGTTTTGGGGCTATGAATCATGTACCAACTTATCAATCGACTAACAATAAAGTTTAACAAAACTAAAACTAAAACTAAAAGAAAGAAGTGATGACGTGAAGATAGAACATCTTGCTATATGGACCAATCAATTAGAAGAGATGAAAGACTTCTATTGTAAGTATTTTGATGGTACTTCAAACAATAAATATGTGAATCACAAAAAAGAGTTTGAGTCCTATTTTATTAGCTTTGAAGAAGGCACTAGAATAGAATTAATGCGCACAACTGGGATTGTTGAACAGGAAGCCTTTGAGATGATTGCTTCTCTAGGTTTAACGCACTTCGCCATTTCTGTGGGCAGTGAGCTGGCTGTGAGTCGGTTGACGGAACAACTAAGAAATGATGGCATCACTATAACTAGTGATGTAAGAATGACGGGTGACGGCTATCTTGAAAGTGTCATTCTTGACCCAGATGGCAACTGTGTAGAAATTACGGTGTGATTAACGGCAATCTTTTGTAGGAGGTTTTATGAAAACATATGTAATGTTATATGAAGGATTTGTGAATTTTGAAGTGGTACTGTCTATGTACTTGCTAAAAACTGCAGGTGAGATTGTGACAGTCGCACTTAGTAAAGAACCAATCAAAAGTTCGGAAGGGTTAACAGTACTACCAGATGTTCTTGTAAGTGAGGTGACATTAACGGAGGATGATGTATTTCTGATTCCAGGAGGTGACCCAGACGAGCTTGATGGAGAAGAAGCATTTTATCAATTGATTCGCCAAGGGGATGCAGCAAAAACTTTATTGGCAGCCATATGTGCGGCACCAACCCATTTTGTCAAAGCGGGTGTCTTAGAGGACAGAGAATATACAACAAGCATGCCACACGATCATGATAGTCCCTTCAACCCAGATTTATATGTCAATCAAAATGTTGTTGTAGATGAACACATTGTTACAGCCCAACCAAGCGGCTACGCAGAATTCGGTATTGTTCTTGGTCAGTTAATGGATATTTACAAAGACAAAGAGGACCTAGATGAAACAGTACGCTTTTTCATGGACTTTGAAATACAGTGAAAATGATAAAATGAAACCACGGCGGCAGGTTGACACGGCGATTATTATCTAAAAAGAGAGAGTTTTCTATAGGTAAGTTAAGTTTGAAAGGTTAGAGTTGTTGCCTTTTGAATAAAACCGCCGTGCCGCTGTGTCGCCGTGGTTGTCTCTTGTTTTAATCTTTTCAACACTGTCAAGATAAAGTACTTGACACCACCCTTGACATGTCCTATAATACGTCTGTAAAGCAGAAGACCTTTACGGAGTGTGGATATGGATAAGATATTTGAGAAAACTTTATTATTTGATTTCTATGGCGAGTTGTTAACGGACCGTCAAAAGGAATTATACCAGCTGTATCATTTGGATGATTTATCTCTTGGAGAGATATCCGAACAGCTGTCCATAAGCCGTCAAGGCGTTTTTGATGCAATAAAACGCTGTGACAAACAGTTGTCACATTTTGAGGACAAGCTACAGCTTGTCCATAGATTTGTCCGAAACAAGGACAGGGCAGAGCAGATTTATGCACTGTCCAAACAAATACAATCAGAACACAGCATCGCTGAGGTAGATCAGATCAGAGCGATCACCAAGGAAATCATCAGCGATATGTGATGGAGGCCAATCAGTGGCATTTGAAAGTTTATCCGATAAATTTCAGAGTATATTTAAAGGCTTACGCGGTAAAGGTAAGCTCAGTGAAGCAGATGTAAATTCTGCAATGCGTGAAGTGAAGATGGCTTTGCTTGAGGCAGACGTTAACTTCAAAGTTGTTAAGTACTTTGTTAACGCTGTTAAGGAAAGAGCCGTAGGCCAGGACGTTATGGATAGCCTAACACCTGGGCAACATGTTATTAAGATAGTGAATGAAGAGATGGTAAAGTTGATGGGTGAAACCCCAGCAGAACTGACCTTCAGTAAAGATGGTAGTCCAACGGTTTATATGATGGTTGGTCTACAGGGTGCAGGTAAGACAACACATACCGCCAAACTCGCTTTGAGTCTTAAGAACAAAGGTAAAAAACCATTGCTTGTGGCCTGTGATATTTACAGACCTGCTGCCATTAAACAACTGCAAGTTGTTGGAGAACAGATTGGCGTGCCTGTGTTTGCCATGGGTGATAAGAACAAGCCTGCTGACATTGCCAGAGCAGCTCTTGAGCATGCAGTGAAGAATGGCAATGACCTAATTATTGTTGATACCGCCGGTCGTCTTCATATTGATGACGCAATGATGGGCGAGCTCATAGAAGTAAGAGATGTAATTAAGCCAACAGAGACGCTCCTTGTGGTTGATGCAATGACCGGACAAGATGCCGTAAATGTGGCTCAGAATTTTAATGCAAAGATTGGTATCGATGGTGTAATCCTGACGAAGCTGGATGGTGATACCCGTGGTGGTGCAGCCCTTTCTGTAAGAGCTGTCACTGAGAAACCTATCAAGTTCGCAGGAATGGGCGAAAAACTTACGGACCTTGAGATATTTTATCCGGACCGTATGGCATCAAGAATCCTTGGTATGGGCGACGTGCTAACTTTAATTGAAAAAGCACAGAACTCAATGGATGATAAAAAAGCAGCTGAGTTGGAACGCAAGTTCAGGAAAGCAGAGTTTAATTTTGATGATTTCCTTGAGCAGATGCAACAGCTGAAGAACATGGGTTCTCTAACAGATCTGATGGGCATGATACCTGGTATGGGTGCACAGATGAAGAATGTGGATATCGATGAAAGTCAATTAACTAAGATGGAAGCCATGATCTATTCCATGACTTTTGAAGAGCGTAATAATCCTGATGTGATTAACCCTTCAAGAAAACGCCGTATTGCCGCTGGTGCTGGTCTTCAGATTCAAGAAGTCAACCGCTTTATTAAGCAGTTTGAACAGTCTAAGAAGATGATGAAACAGATGTCCGGTATGATGGGTGGTAAAAAAAGCAAACGTGGTGGTGGCATGGCCAATCTACTAGGCGGTGGCGGTAAGATGCCATTTTAAGGGATAGGCAGATAAGTGTTTACAAGCTTTTCTAACGCCTAACGCTTAACGCTTAACGCCTACAAAGTAACTACTAACTTGTGAAATCTAATATTTATATAGATTCAATACTGACAAAGGAGGAATAATACCATGGTAAAAATTAGACTTAAGAGAATGGGGCAAAAGAAAGCACCTTTTTATAGAATCGTTGTTGCAGATTCAAGATCACCAAGAGATGGTAGATTTATTGAGCAAATCGGTTACTATGACCCAACCAAAAAGCCAATCGATCTTAAAATCGACGAAGAGCTTGCTAAAAAATGGTTAGGTACTGGCGCACAACCTACTGATACAGTTAACAGACTTCTTAAAAATGCTGGCGTAGTTAAGTAATTAACGCCTGTATTTTGAAGTGACTGACAGAAAGTAGGAGGGTTCATATGAAAGAATTAGTTGAAACAATTGCGAGAGCATTGGTGGATCACCCTGAAGCCGTTCAAGTGAACGAAGTTGAAGGTGAACGTTCAACAATTTTGGAACTTAAAGTAGCTCCAGACGACATGGGCAAAGTCATTGGTAAACAAGGACGTATTGCTAAAGCCATCCGTACGGTTGTGAAAGCAGCAGCGACAAAGGATGAGAAACGTGTTGTTGTAGAGATTATTTAAGGTCCATAATATGACACATATCAGGCTGTCTTGGCTGTGGTTTCAGCTACGGCAGTCTATATTTATATGGAGGTAACGGTGAACAGCATCCAAACTAAGGTTAATACCGGGTTAGGATAGCTGAAGACTGATGATAATACATGGATTATATATATATTGGTCGCGTGGCCAACACCCATGGTGTTCGTGGTGGGGTGAAGGTATTCCCAACCACAGATGACATCAATAGATTCAGAAAACTAAAGACAATTATTCTTGAAGATACCAAAGGCAAAGACACAGAGTATAAAATTCTTGGCCTTAAATATGCTGGTCAGTTTGCTGTTTTACAACTTGAAGGTGTGGATGATATTGAATCGGCACTTTTACTTAAGCAGTCCATTGTTAAGATACCTAGAAAAGAAGCATTACCTTTGGGTAAAGATGAATTTTATGTGGAGGATCTTATAGGGGTTGAAATTTTTGAGAACAATGAGCAAATTGGTGTCCTAAAAGATGTGATGTTTACAGGAAGTAACGAAGTGTACATCATTGACATGGTTGATGGTAGAGAATTGCTTCTCCCTGCAATAAAAGACTGTGTACTTAAAGTTAGTCTTCGCAAAAATCGTATGGATGTTCATGTGATGGAAGGGTTACTTTGATGAAGTTCAATATATTAACTTTGTTTCCGGACATGATTAATGACGCTCTGAATCATAGCATTATCGGTAAAGCAATTGAGAAGGGACTCTTAGAAGTCAATGCCATTAACTTTAGAGAGTACAGCACGAACAAACAGAAAAGTGTTGATGATTACCCCTATGGCGGTGGTGCTGGCATGGTTATACAGGCTCAACCGGTCTTGGATGCTTTTGCCGACTTAAACAAAGACGGTAAAAAACGGCGTCTCATTTATTTGACACCTCAGGGTAAGACCTTTAACCAGTCAATGGCTGAGGACTTTGCAAAAGAAGAAGAGATGACATTTCTTTGTGGTCATTATGAGGGCGTGGATGAACGTATTATTGAGTCCATAGTGACAGATGAAGTATCCCTTGGGGATTTTGTCTTAACAGGCGGTGAAGTTGCTGTAACGGTCATGATTGATGCTATAGCAAGACTTGTACCAGGTGTACTTAAGAACGACATGTCCAGTGAACATGAAAGTTTCCATAACAATCTATTGGAATACCCTCAATACTCAAGACCTGAAGTATATGAAGGGTTAACGGTGCCACCTATACTGTTATCGGGGCATCACAAGAACATTGAAGTGTGGCGACATGAACAATCACTGATCAGAACTTATAACAAACGGCCAGATTTACTTGAAAAGGCAAATTTGACCGATAAAGATAAACTGTTTCTTCAAAAACATTGCAATTATAATGTTGATGTGATATAGTTTTACACTGTGAGTACGGATGTTCCGCTTTTACAAAACGGTATTATGAACATCTTTGACGGAAGGAGGATACTCAGATGAATGATATAATTAGAGGCATTGAAAATGCACAACTTAAAGAGAGCGTGACTGATTTCAACGTTGGTGATACAGTACGTGTATACGCTAAAGTAAAAGAGGGCACCCGTGAAAGAGTTCAGATGCTTGAAGGTACTGTACTTAAGCGTGTTGGCGGCGGAGCTAAAGAAACATTTACTGTAAGAAGAATTTCTTATAGCATAGGTGTTGAAAGAACTTGGCCTTTGCATTCACCAAACATCGAGAAAATCGAAGTGATCAGACGTGGTAAAGTAAGAAGAGCTAAACTTAACTACTTAAGAGAGCGTATTGG
>RCND010002169.1_pt1 | contig 10975 bp, 12 predicted proteins | sample 2041351 | NCBI WGS metagenome assembly RCND01 (sample SAMN09708230, study PRJNA481090) | Marine sediment metagenome, whole genome shotgun sequencing project. | biome: marine sediment; feature: ocean; material: sediment; isolation source: Sewage treatment plant 12B marine sediment (STP12B) ...
GTTACAAGCTCTTGGTGACGTTTACAGTTACCTGTAAGTCTTCTTGGCATAATTTTAAATCTTTCACTAAGTGAGAATCTAAGTTGCCCTAATTCTTTATAGTCTATAAACTCTACTTTTGTTTCGCAATATTTACAAAACCTTTTTTTAAATTTTCTTCTTTCTGCCATGGTGTTCTCCTAAAATGGTATTTCATCTTCATTGATGTCAATTTCTGGAATATTTGACGTAGGTTGTTGTGCAGCTTGTGGTGCTGATTTTGCAGGTTGGCTATAGTTCTTCTGTGCAGGAGCAGAATAATCTGATCCACCTTGTTGACTGTAACCGTTACCACCCATAGGGGCTGCTTCATCTTTGCTTCCTAGCATTTGAAGGTTCTCTACCGTGATAGAGTGTTTACTTCTTTTGCTTCCATCTTGTGCTGTCCATTGATCCAACTTCAATCTTCCATCTACTAAAACTTTGCTGCCTTTACGTAAGTATTGATTTGCAATTTCAGCCGTTCTCCCAAAAAAAGTAAGGTCTACAAATAGTACTTCTTCTTTTTGTTCACCAGTTGCAGATTTAAATTTACGTGAAGTTGCAATGCCAGTGTTTCCAATGGCAGATCCGCTTTGTGTATATCTAATCTCAATATCTCTGGTAAGGTTTCCTGCTAAAATAATCTTGTTATACATAAGGTGCTCCTAAATTTGGGTTGATTATGCTTCTGTTGATTCAGTTGCTGCGGGTGTAGCTTCTGCCGGTGTAGCTTCTACTTCTGCCGGTGTAGCTTCTACTGCTGCTGGCGTAGCTTCTGCTGCCGCTGCTGCTGCTTCAGATTGTCTAGTCGCTTTAGCTACAAGCTTGTCAAATTGTGCAAGTTCTTTGTTTTTAGTGTATTTCACAGTTAAAAACTTCATAACATCTTCATTGATCTTAAGATTTCTTTCAAGTTCATTGATCACAGTACCTTCACCTTTATAGAAAAGAACAGTGTAATAACCTCTAGCATGTTTCTCAACAGGATAAGCAAGTTTTCTCATACCCATATCATTGGTAGCAACAAGTTCAGCACCTTCTTTAGCAAGAACGTCTTTTATTTTTGCAATTTGTGCTGCAGTCTCTTCGTCTGTTAATGTAGGTTTTACTACAAACAGTGTTTCATAACAAGTCATATTGTTTCCTTTTGGTTTAATAGCCCATATAAATACGTATACCATTATATATACGTCCAAAAATGAGCAAGAATTTTGGAACGGCTATGTTACAATAATACTACTTAGTCGCACATTAGGTTCCAATATCTGATTTTTATCAAAAGAATTCTTGAGATTAATCAATCTTTTTGTACTATATGACAATATTAATTTACATTAATTTATATTATTATAAAAATAAAAGGATCCAATTTATGGAAAGAAGAAATTTCTTACAGTTATCGGCAACATCAGCAATGGCTATAGCAGTAGCCCCATCACTTATACCTCAAAAACTTTATGCAGAAGACGGCAGTCTATTTCAAACATTTGAAAAAGTACAATTGAAAGATGCTGAAGGTAATGCACTTAAGTCTAAAGAATTGGTTAAAGAAGAGAACTATGTATTTATGTATCCACATGCAGCAACACCGGCAATCATGGTTGATTTGCTAACACCTGCAGGTAAAGATATCAAGCTTAAATCTGAAGAAGGTGTTGAGTATGTTTATAAAGGTGGTGCGGGTTCAGAAGGGACAATTGTAGCATTTTCAGCTATTTGTGCACACCAATTAACGCATCCACAAAAAGCTATGACAATGTTCCAGTATGTACCCACTACAGGAAAAACATTAGCCTATGATAAAGCAGGTGTTTTTGTGTGTTCTTCACACCTAGCTGCTTATGATGCAACTCAAGGTGGTAAAGTACTGGGCGGACCTGCTAATCAGGGGCTGGCTCAGATTGTTTTAGAGATAGATGCGGATGACCATATTTGGGCAGTTGCAGTATTGGGACCTGATAAGTTTCAAGAATTCTTTGACGCATTTAAACAAGAATTAAAAGCGGTTCATGGAAGAAGAGGTGCTAAAAAACTTGTAAAAGAAGAAACAAAAGTTGAAAAGTTGAAAAACTTCACGGCTGAAATGATTCAAGCATAATCACCCTACTATAAGGTATGATAAACCGTATCATACCTTATGGTTATCCACTTAGATAACCATCTGTAGCTTTTAGTTACATCTCCAAAAAATTTCATTAATTCATTCAGTAAAATTGTAAATATAAAAAAATTCTGTCATACTAGGATTACTTTATATTATATGAAGCGATTAACAAAATATACTTACATAGGAGACAGTATGGCAATGAATAGAAGAGATACATTTAAGTTAGCAGGTGTAGCAGCAGCGGCAGCAGCGTTACCAACTATGGCAACAGCAAGTGGGAAAAAATCAACGGCTAAAAAAGCTGGTGGTAAATCAGTAGTAATCGTAGGTGGAGGCTTTGGTGGTCTGACTATGGCTAAAGCGCTTAGAAAAAAAGACAAAACAACGCAAGTTACAGTGATCGAAAAAAATAATATGTATATGGCTTGTCCATTCTCAAACTCACTTTTAGGTGGACTTGACAATGTAACACTTGATACATTTGTAGGTGACTATTATCAGCCGTCAACTAAGCACGGATACGCTTTTGTACACGGTACAGTAACAGCTATCGATAGAAAAGCAAAAACAGTGACTACAACTAACGGTGATTTTGCGTATGATATCCTTGTGCTTTCTCCGGGAATCGCTTATAATACTGCAAAACAATTCCCAAAATGGGATGAAGCTAAGGTCAGAGAAGTTGAACATGCATGTCCAGGAGGATTAATTCCAGGTAATGAGCACGTTGCACTTAAAAGACAACTTGACAACATGGATGATGGTAACGTAATCATTATACCACCTGCAAAAGGTAAATATAGATGTCCTCCAGCGCCATATGAAAGAACTGCAATGGTAGCTAACTTCATGAAAAATGAAGGGATCAAAGGTAAAGTTATTGTTCTAGATACTAGAAATGGTAAATTTGCAAAAGGTAAAGCATTTAAAGAGTCTTGGAAAGATTTATTTTCAGATATCATTGAATATAAAGGTCTTACTGAAGTAATCGACATAGATACTGCAGCTAAAACAGTTACATACAAAGAGTATAAAGATGCAGATGATCTAGAAGGTAAGACACAAACGACTAAGTATGAAGTATGTAATCTTATTCCTAACAACAAATGTTCACCTGTTATTTCAATGGCTGGTCTTGAAACAAATGGTTCAGGTTATGCACTTATGGATGGTTATAGTTTTAAATCTAAAACAGATTCAAGTGTTTATGTCATTGGAGATGCTGTATCTCATGGTATTCCACCAAGTGGACAAACTGCTATCTGGGGTGCACATAGAGCAGCAGGACAGATCGTTGATCAACTTAACGGTAAAGTGAATGATCCTAAAGCAGGTCTTCCAGCTAAAGCAGCAAACGTATGTTTCTCAATGGTTGGTGGTAAACCTGAAGAAGCGATCATGGTTACACATACATTCTCAGCAGACAAGTCTGGTGTTCTTAAAGGTAAAGGAAATGTTCCTAAACCAAAAGATGGAAATGGTAAATTTAGATCTAAAGGTACAGCTAAAGCTACTAGAGAGTGGTTTGGTGGTGTTATGAGAGAGATGTTCTCTTAATAGGTCAACGAATCAATACTTCGCACCCATCTACAATGATGGGTGCAGTAATCTTCAGAATTAACCTCTCTTATGTAAACATTCAAACCTAAGTACAAACTATTGAAATACTTAGCTATGCATGTTGTATGTATTTTAAAAATAAAAAAGGAAATAAAATGAAAAAATTATTAGCGATTGCACTATTGGGTGCTGCATTACTTTCAACTTCTGCTGTGGCAGGAAATGTTGATATGGGACAAAAGGTATATGGGAAAAAACTTAAAGATGCATGTGGTTATTCTGGTGTAAAGTTTACTGCAACACATACACCTGCTGAATGGCAAAAATTTTATGATGACGGTAAATTAGTAGAAGAGATCAAAAGAATGTGTCCAAAGGTCACAGAAATTAAAGACGCTTGGGTAGATCACCTTTTCTCATTCGTATATGAGTATGGAAAAGGTTCAGGAAATGAGCCAGCTTGCTAATAAGAGCTAAGCTCTTATAAGTACCCCTGTAACTTAATAAGCATACTGTAAAGCAACACTTCTCTTTGTGTTGCGGGTGCTTTTTTGATAGTCAATTCACTCTCCAGTAAATGTTCAAATATCTTTAACAATGCAGCTGACTTTACACGCAAAGCCAATTGTGCTTTTTGTTCTTCTATCTGTTTTGGAAGTTTGTAGCCTAGTATGGCAGCAGAGTCTACGTGCCCATTGAGTTTGATATAGGCATGAAAGAGAAAGATCTGATTGACAAAATATTGTGTAGAACGTAGAAGTGATGCTTCATCCTCCCCTAGATCCAGTAATTTTGTTATAGTATCCGTAATAGGCTTTTTATTAAAAAGATCTATAAGCAGTTGTTCTGTAGCCAATGGAGCGGTAGAGTATACAAGTCTGTCAATATCTTTAGAGGTGACTTTAGTATCCAATATGGCGAGCTTGTCTAACTCATTGGCACAAAGGGCTAGGTTATTGTTAAGTACTAACATCAAATGTTGTAATGCATAATGATCGATGTCCAGATGTATTTTTTGTGCTTTTTGTTGCAGTGTAGCGATACCATCACGAATATTAGGTTCAAAAAACCGTACCCAAACCCCACCTTTTTTATCTGTAAAAGCAGATTGCATACTTTTTGCATCTTTCGCAGCACCCGAATATCCGTATATGAAATAATTGTCTGCATTTTTATTGGCAAGTGCTATGAGAATATCAAGTTCTTTTTTGGGTATTTTTTTCTCATGTTTCACGATTAAAAGATTTGTTCCACCAAAAAGAGAGGTTTGGGAAAGAAAGTTTCTAGCCTGTTCTAAATTCCACTCATCATGGTAAAGCGAAAGCATACTCTCTTTGGCATCCGTTTGTTTGATATATATATCTATATAGTAATCGATAAGGTAGTCATTTTCTCCGTAAAGTAATATAGCTTTAGGAAAAGCTTGCTTTAACCGCTGGTCAAATTCTCTTTGGTACATTAAACAAGCTCCATTTCATCTTTACTCAATTTTTCTACAAGTTCAACCATGATGAGGGCTTGAGGGATGTTTGCTTCGTTGATCTTTACTTTTACTTTGTCAAAAAGCATGACATCATCACCTTTAAGATGGACAGTGATGCCTTTAATGTCTCCATGAAGTACAGCTTTTGCACTTTCACCCGCTTCAATGATCTCTGCTTCAAAGACTTCTTCTAAATGTTCCGCAGCCCATCTGGCAAATTTACGGTCTCTAAAGTCCCATTCTGCTTTGGTCGCTTCACGTTCAAGTTCAGAAACCCTTGCACAGAGCGGCTCTATGTTCCGTAAGAGGTAAGAAGCCTCTTCCACCTCTTCATGTAATTGTGTTTTGATAAGACGATGCAAGATAAGATCTGAGTATCTTCTGATAGGTGATGTGAAGTGAGAGTAATGAGAAAAGCCCAGTCCAAAGTGTCCTACATTGGTTGCAGCGTAAGATGCACGGCGTAAAGACTTAATGACCATGGAATCTACTTCTGCTGCCAGTCCCATTTTTTGGGCTTCTTTTTGTATGGAACGTATGAGACCTGGAGAGTCTTCGTACTCTTCCACATAAAGACCGATAGCCGCCAATTCTGTAAGAAGTGCTTCTATTTTGGCAAGTTGTGGCGGTTCATGTATACGGAAAATACTATCACCTTCTCCTGTAAAACGTTTGGCACTTGCCTGATTGGCCAGAAGCATACACTCTTCTATGAGTGAGTGTGAAGGTGTACCTGTCTCTATCGTGGTGTCTGTAAGAAGGTGCTCAGCATTGATGGTTAGCCTTGTCTCTTCAGATCTGAAGTCAAAACCATTTTTGAGTCTCTCTTTATGCAGTTTTACTGTGATCTTTTGTAAAGGAAGCAGCCATGTCAAGATCTGGGCTACCACACCCGTCAGGTCAGTGATAGGATTTTCCAATATAGTATCGATATTTTCATAATTAAAACGGTGTTTAGAGTGGATAATGGCTTCAAAAAACTCTTCTTTTAGAGGTCTAAGTGTATTTCTGTCGAGTGCTATCTTGGCTACAAAAGCAAGTCTGTCTACTTTGGGTTTCAGTGAACAGATATTTTCACTCAGTTCTCTTGGAAGCATGGGAAAAGATTTGTGTGGCAAGTAAGTGGTAAAACCTCTTTTCTTGGCCTCTTTGTCTATGTTGGTAAAGTAAGGTACATAATGACTTACATCGGCTATGGCTACATAAAGTGTATGGGCTTCCATGTCAAAATAAATGGCATCATCAAAATCTTTTGCAGTCACCGGGTCAATGGTACAAAAGTCAAGATGTGTGAGGTCAATACGATCTGGATGTTCTTCTTTTGTTACTTCGCGTTCAACATCCAGTGCATCCGTGATACAAGGCTCTGGAAAAGTATCTTCTCTTTCATAAAGTGCGAGTGAGATCTTCTCATCTACTCTGGGATCGGCTAAGTGGCCAAACACTTCTAGCACTTGGTCATCATCGACATCTACTTTGAGTACGGTACCCAGTTTAAACGCTTTTAAGTCCATACCCTTCATAACAGCATGGGTAGGTTCTCCTGTACGGATATTGAGTATAAGAAAATTATCTTGCTCATCTCTGTGTGTATAGGCGATGGTAAAGAGGTGGGCTTTTGTGATGACAAGTTTGACGATGCCACTTGCACGTCCACGTCTTGCGATGACACGTTTGGCGACAACCACATCCCCATGTTTAGCACCCCAAAGATGGTCGGGTTCTACAAGTAGATCTCTTTGCTCTTTGAACTCTGCTTCAACATATCCTTTACCGTCTTTGCCAACATAAAGACGTCCTGCACGATAGAGAGAATGTAAGATCCAGAGTCCGTTCACTTCTTCAATCGCACCCAATTGCTGTAATGCCTGAAAACTGTTCTGGTCTTCTTGTTCGATATCTGAAATGAGACAACCGTTAGTAATTTGTATAGCAAATGGACTCATCTAAAGCCTTTTGCTTTAGATGAGGTGAATAGTGATTGTATAGTTGTTATCTTCATAAGAATGATTATAGCAGATTAGTGTTTTAAAGCCTCTAATCTTTCTATACGAGATTCTGTACTTGGGTGGGTAGAAAAAAGTTGTTTGAGTGACATATCTTTACCTGTAAAAGGATTGATAATAAACATATGTGCTGTTTGTGGGTCTGCATCATGCATGACTGTGCCTCTGGCATAGCTATCTAACTTTGCCAAGGCACTTTGCAGCCACTCTGGGTGACCTGTCATCTTTGCAGCACCTGCATCTGCCATAAATTCGCGGTTTCTACTTACGGTCATCTGTATGATACTCGCAGCCATAGGCATGATCAACATGAGGGCAATGGTGACAAGAATATTGGGTCTGTCACGTCCACCGCCAAAGAACATTCCAAACTGTGCAAGCATCGCTATCGCTCCTGCGATGGTAGCTGTAACCGTACCAATGAGCATATCATAGTGTTTGATATGACTGAGTTCATGGGCAATAACCGCTTCTACTTCTTCTTCTGTCATGAGTTTTAGCAGTCCTTCGGTAACAGCGACTGCTGCATTTTCATAGTTACGGCCTGTTGCAAAGGCATTGGGCTGTTCTTCAGGAATGATGTAGATCGCCGGCATAGGTAAGTTTGCACGATGTGTGAGTCTTTCTACGATCTCGTAGAGCCCCGTCGCGGAGTTTCTGTCTACGGGTATAGCATGATAATGTTTGAGTACCTGCGTATCACTATAGTAGTAAGCATAAAAGTTCATCCCCGCTGCAGCGATGAAAGCAATGACCATCCCTGTCTGTCCAGCGATCATACCACCAAACCAGATGAAAAGTAAAGTAAGTCCGGTCATGAGGGCATAGGTTTTAAATTGTTCCATAAGGTAATCCTTTTTATTTTTACTATATGATGTAAATACAAACAGAAAGTTAATATAGACAAAGTAAAGGTATAAAATGAAAATCATTTTAGTATGGATGATATTACCATATCTAGCATTTGGAAAATTTGAAGCGACTATAAAACCTGTCAATCAATACATAAAACAGCGAATGATAGAAGGAAGATCATGGCGTAAATCTTGTCCTGTACCTATAGAAGACCTTCGTTACATTCGTGTCCAGCATCGCAATTTTCATCGTTCAGAAAAAATGGGAGAGATCATTGTACACAAAGATGTGGCTGATGAAGTAGTAGAGATATTTAGAGAACTCTACAAAATCAAATATCCTATACGGCAAATGCGATTAGTGAGTGATTTTAGAGGAAGTGACTGGCAATCCATAGAAGCAGATAATACTTCAGCCTTTAACTGTCGTAAAGCAACAGGGAGTAAAAAGTGGTCGAAACACTCTTACGGAAAAGCCATAGATATTAATCCTATAGAAAACCCCTATATCTCAAGAAAAGGCTACATTTCGCATAAGAAATCTTTGTTTTATAAAAAAAGAGTACATAAAAAGTCTACCTATGCAGATAAAGCAGTTTTAGTCAAAGGTGACAAAGCTATACAGATATTTGAAAAATATGGCTGGATCTGGGGTGGTGACTGGTCTGGTGTGAAAGATTATCAACATTTTTCGAAGTAGGAAAATACAGAAATATAAAGAGGAGTAAAAATGGAAAATTATTTTGATAAAGAGTTTGATCTAAGATATTTTGAAATGAATAAATCTGCTGAGGCTTCACCTATAGCTATGTTGACCTTACTTCAGGAGACCGCTGCTGATCATTGCGACTCTGTCGGGCATAGTCTGTTTTCTCTTATGTCTGAGGGACTTGGCTGGGTATTACTTTCCGGTGTGATGCAGATGGATCGTTATCCCAAGTATAAAGAGAAGATCATCATCAGAACGTGGATATCAAAATATTATGCTATTAGAGGATTTAGAGAAAATATTATTTATGATGAAGACTATAATGTGATAGGAAGAGCCAAAGGATTATGGGTCTTTTATGATATAGAGAAAAGAAGACCTACTAAAATACATAAGGATTTTAAAGAGAGATGGTCATCCTCTGAAGAGGTGTGTCTAGAACATGATATAACCAATAAAATAGAAGCCATTGATTCTGCTGAATCTATGAAAGAGTTCAAGGTCAATATGTATGATATGGATACCAATAAACATGTGAACAATATTAGATATTTACAATGGCTAATGGAATCCATTCCGGAAGATATCATAGACAGTTATTATCTATATTCCATTGACGGACGTTTTATTTCAGAGGCTCAATATGGTGATGTGATCGTATCTTTAACGAAAAGAGATAGTGAGGAAAATTCTTTTATGCATACGATACATGTTAAAGGTGATAATAAAGTGTGTGCAACGGGTAAGACAGTATGGAAAAAAATAAAGAATTAGATGTTAGTTTTATTTGTAGGAAATTTTTAGAAAAAGTATCATGATCTTGAAGTATGGGTTACCACGTATACCATGGTAACCAGATTGCGTTTATGATCTAGCTCTATTTCTTAAACACATTCCCCAACATACCTTTGATAGCACCTTGCAAGTCAGCAGGGTAGATGACAAACTTAGAGTTTGGACTTTCTGAGATCTTTTCCAGTGAGTTGATGTAACGGTCACCTAGTAAGAACATGGCAGGGAGTTCTTTGTCCTGGATGTTATCACTTATCACTCTGATGGCTTCGGCTGAGGCATTAGCTAGTGCTATTTGTGCCTGTGCTTCTCTTTTTGCAGCTTCAAGTTTACCATCAGCTTCGAGGATGGCTGCATTTTTGTTACCTTCTGCAGTGGTTTCGATGGCGCGTCTTTCACGTTCTGCTGCCGCTTGTCTCTCCATAGAGTCTTGCATGGACGCTGAAGGAGAAATGTCTTGTATCTCAACAGATTTCACAGTGACACCCCAGTCAGCTACATCATCTACGATCTGGTCTTTAAGTCTTGTTTTGATCTGTTCACGATTTGAAAGCGCTTCATCAAGTGTCATTTCACCCAAAATAGAACGAAGTGTAGTCATGACGAGTTGTTGAATGGCAAGTCTGAAATCCTCGATCCCGTAAAGCGCATCTCTAGGATTGGTTACACGTATAAAGGTAACCGCATTGGTTTGAATAACGGCATTGTCTCTGGTAATGACCTCTTGTTGAGGAATGTCCAAGATGATATCTCTTGTGGTAATACGCTGACGAACCGCTTCAATGTAAGGAACAATGATATTGAGTCCTGGACTCAGTGTACGAGAAAACTTCCCCAGTCTTTCTACAACCCATTCTTCGCCTTGGGGAACGATGTTGATACCTTTATAGAGGGTAACAATGAGACCAATGACTAAAATGACAACGATATTTAATACTTCCATTATGAATTCCTTAAGATTTTACTGGTTCAACTTCTATGAGTTGTCCATTGATTTGTACGATCTGTACACGTGTTCCTTTGTCTATATCTACTTTAGATATGGCATGCCAGGAAGTGTTGCCAAGTACAGGTGTGTCAAAGGTGACTTTCCCTCTACTATGTGGTTGTATGTCTTCCATCACGACACCTAGAGTATCGAGTCTGTAGTTTGACTGACCACTTTCTGTGATAGGAGGTTCTCTAAACCATTTAAACCAAGCCGCGATGGCTAGAATGGAGAGTATCATCCAAATAGTGAGTTCTACCGTAAAAGAGGTACCTACAAATGTATCTATAATACCAACAATGATTGCAGCGACACCTAGACCCAAAATGAAAAATGTGCCCATCGTCATATCTAAAATCAGTAAAGCTATACCAAAGACTATCCAGTTCCACCACAAGACAGTTTCATTGATTAGTGCGATCATTTATACTCCTTATATGTTATAAATTATTATA
>RCND010002171.1_pt1 | contig 10971 bp, 7 predicted proteins | sample 2041351 | NCBI WGS metagenome assembly RCND01 (sample SAMN09708230, study PRJNA481090) | Marine sediment metagenome, whole genome shotgun sequencing project. | biome: marine sediment; feature: ocean; material: sediment; isolation source: Sewage treatment plant 12B marine sediment (STP12B) ...
AACGGAATCGTTGTCTGGATCGAGCAGACGATCGAATGTATCTCGTCCCTTTTCATAAAAACCTGAACTCATAATACAATAATGTAATATAATGCCGAATTCAATATTCCAAGGAGAAAAGTAGTGGCATACGTGGAACTGACCAAGGAGAACTTCGAAGAGGTCATCACAAGTAATGATATGGTCGTCGTCGATTACTGGGCAGAATGGTGTGGTCCCTGTAAATCTTTTGGTCCTGTTTTCGAAAAAGTATCGGAAGATTTTCCCGATGCCGTATTCGCCAAGGTAGATACTGAAAATGAACAGGAGATCGCCTCCATGTTCCAGATTCGCTCCATTCCCACGCTGATGATATTCCGTGAAAAGGTCATCGTTTTCTCGCAGCCGGGCGCATTACCCGAGGGCGCATTGCGTGACGTTGTCAGTAAGGTCGAAAACCTGGACATGGTGGAGGTCCACAAGCAGGTGGCCCAGCAGCAGGCAACTCAAGAGAAGCAGGCTCCGCCCGCCTGATCCAGGTTAACGGTATCGGAAGCAGTTGGGGTCAGGCCACCGGCACCCACACCAGCTTTGCTTCGGCCACGCGGATGTCGGTTTTCTCGAGGCCAATCTCCAGCGTTTCGGTGTTCTCAGCCATTGCGTCATGCTCTTCCTGGATATTGATCAGGGCGTCTTCCAGATCCTGCTCCAGGTCGACGAGGTCCTGTTGCTTGTCGGTCAGTTTTTGCTCCTGGGCTTTAAGCCGTGCTTTGGCCTTTCGCGAAGCGGCCCGACGGGTGGCGGCTTTGCTCAGGGTGGTTGACCCCAAACGGCCCTTCAAGAAGGAACCAAGCAGATCGCCAATACCGGACATGAACTCGGTCTGGGTGCGTGCAGAAGCATCCTCCTCCAGTTCTTTGACCCTGGTGTCGGCTGCTGAGACTTGGTCCTGTAGCCGATCGATGCGCCTGGCATACTGATCCTTGAGTTTCGACATCGCGGCATCGGCCGACTGCTCTGCAGCTGCCCGACAACGTGCAGCAAAACCTTCCTCACTCTCACCCACCCGGGAATACAGTTTTAGGGCCGGACATTTCCAAATTTCGATCTTTTGGTTCGCTGCAAGATAGGACTTAACGTCGGCGTGAAGTGATCGCCAAAATGTTTTGTTCTGCAGCTTGGTGTTACCCAGTTGATAGCTGGCGCCGGCGGGCGGCTCGGCCGCAAAATCGCGATCATCATGATCAACCGTCAGAACATCTTCTACATTGATAATACCATCCAGTGGAAAAATCACGGCCTCATAGGATTCGGTATGGCGAAGCTTGGCCGGGGTGTCGTCATACAGCAAGTTGACCGTCACAGCTGCCGCCGGTGCCAGGCAAGTGCTGGTAGGGTCGGCACCCAGGTCAGTTGCCCACGGCGCAGCAGGGTCCAGGTAAGCCACTTCCACGCCCTCGGCCACAGAAGGAGCAACAGCGGCCGGCGCATCGATGGACTCAAGGACTTGCGGGGTAGCCGTGTCCGAGGTGGATGCCGCAGCAGGCGTTACTGCTGCCTTGAATGGCGCCATTAACTCAGCCACCTGGGCCCGCGTAAAAGGCCCGAAGCGGTAGCACATAGAATATCGTCGATGAAGAATGGTCTGGGTCGACTTCTTGGCCAGGTACATCATGAACTGGCGTTTTTCCAGGTTGGAAAGTCGTGCGTCCAGGTCCGGCAAGCCACCACGGATTCCTTCCAGTATGCGGCGCTTGTCATTTTCGGTCTGTAGCCGCCCGACGATCCAGGTTCCGGCGTTTGACATCGCCTTGTAATCAAGATCGACCGGGTTCTGGGTAACCAGTACCAGGCCGACCCCAAAGGCACGAGCCTGTTTCAGAATGGTAAGAATGGGCTTCTTCGAAGGTGGCTCAGCAGTCGGTGGCGCATAGCCAAAAGCCTCGTCCATATAGATCAGCGCACCCAATTCGCCCGTTCCCGGTCGAGAACGCATCCACGTAACCACCTTGGAAAGGATCAACGTGACCACAAACTGGCGCTCAGTCTCGTTGAGGTGGGCCATGTAAATGATGGCACAGGGTGTTTTACCCTGGCCACCGATCAGGCCCTCAATATCCAGGGGCTCGCCTTCCAGCCAGGACGCCATGGATGGCGAGGCCAGCAGGGTGTTGAGCTGCAGAGCCAGTTTCATGCGCTTCTTTTCGGAAAAAAACTGCTCCAGATCAAACACGCCCAGCTTACGGAACGGGGGCTTCGGTATCTGGCCCACCAGGGTTGCCAGGTCGAGATCTTTGCCCTGTCGCCACCAGGTTTCAATAATCATGGAAATAAGAATGTGTTCAGGCCCGGAAACCGGATCAGAGTCGATGCCAGCCAACACCAGGATAGAGGACACCAGCCCCTCGATTTCATCACGGATGATCTCAGCGCTGTCTGCCCAGTCCAGTGCAGGTGCCTTCAGTGATCCAAGTATATTGATGCCCACACCGATGGAAGAACCCGGCGTATAAATCTTGAATTCGCTGTTGTCGCGCAGTCTGCTGATTCGTTCCGGCGTAATCCCGTGGCTGGCCAACTCTTCCCGGCGGTCGACCGATTCTTTCGCGGCCAGTTCAGCAATGGTTTTGCCTTTACGCTTTGCCTTGGCCGCATCCATCCAGGGTTCGAGATCTTCAGGATTGCTTTCGGGGAAGTTCAACAGGATATTGCCCATGTCGCCCTTGGGGTCAAGGATCAACGTGGGAATCTCGCTGAGTAAGGCTTCTTCGAGCATGTTGACTCCGAGCCCGGTTTTTCCCGAACCGGTCATCCCGAAAATCACGCCATGGGTGGTCAGGGTGCTCGCTTTGAGCAGCACTGGTTCGTCAGTTGCGCTTTCGCGACCGATGTAAAATTGGCCTTTTTTGGTATCCATGCGGTGAAGGTATCACCAGAGTCAGTCAGAGGCAAAGTATCAGTGTCATCAATGGACAAATATGCCGGTAAGACCAGGACAGCCAATAATATTTGCTGAATAAGGGGCCGGATGGAAAGATCATCCCGCAGGGACCGGATACACGTTCCCGCGGGGACCTGCGCCAAGAGACTAAATAGATCTGTATGTAACTACTTTCATCATAAGTGATATGTTTTGACTGTTTTGAGGCAATATATATCATATATGATATGTTTAAAGTTGGTATATATAGATCATATATGATATAAATAATCCTCAAATAGCTTATTTATATCACATATGATGTTATGAAAATTACAGAGACAACACCCCACAAAGCAGCCTTGGAAGAGCTTGGTCGCCGCGTGGCACTTGCCCGCAAAAACAAGCGGATGAATCAATCCGAGATGGCCAGAGCTTCCGGGCTTGGCGTCGCCACGATTGCCAGGATAGAAACAGGTCAGGATGCACAATTTAGCTCCTGGCTAAAGATATTTGGGGTATTGGGGTTAACTGCAGCCCTGGACCAGTTGGTGCCTGAAAGCCTCACCTCTCCGATGTCCGAGGTGCAACGCGGCCGCCGCCAAAGGCGCATGAAAACCGGTGAATTCAAGTGGGGTGATGAGCAGTCATGACTACTGCCACCGTCACGCTTTGGGGTACGCCGATCGGCTATGTCTCGATGGATACAAACGAGCAGTTCGCGCGCTTTGAGTACGACCCACAGTTTGCTGAATCGGGCATTGAGCTTGCACCGGTTATGATGCCATTGGGCCCCGGTATAATTCGCTTTCCGGAGCTCGAGCGGCGCTCGTTCTATGGGCTCCCCGGTCTGCTGGCCGATAGTCTTCCGGATAAATACGGGCACGGTCTGATCAATGCCTGGCTGGATCGCAGCGGGCGAAGCAAGTCGGAGTTTAACTCCGTCGACCGGTTGTGTTACGTCGGCCAAAGAGCCATGGGCGCTCTGGAGTTCCATCCCGCCACTGGCAATTCCGGGGATGAGAACAAGGAACTTCAGATACAGGAGCTCGTAAAGTTGGCATCCATTGCGTTTATGAGCAAGTCTTCGCTCGATACAAAACTAGGAGAGGAGGGCTCAGACCAGGGTTTGCTGGATATACTGAGTGTCGGCGCAAGCGCGGGCGGCGCAAGGGCCAAGGCCGTGATTGCCTACAACGAAAACACGGGTTCCGTCCGGTCGGGGCAGATGAGCCTGCCGCCAGGGTATACGCACTGGCTGATAAAGTTTGATGGTGTTGAGTTCAGTGGAGACTGGGGGGTCGCTGACCCGGCGGGGTATGGATTGCTGGAGTACAGCTACTACAAAATCGCAACGGCCTGCGGTATCTCAATGAACGAGTGTCGTGTGTTAAGCGAAAACGGCCGAAATCATTTCATGACCCGCCGTTTCGATCGTGGCGTCTCCGGCTCAAAGTTGTTTATGCAGACGTTTGCGGCGCTACAGCACTTCGACTACTACCAGAGCCAGATCTACTCCTACGAGCAACTCATCATGATGATGAAGAAGATGAACATGGACATGTCCATGATCGAACAACAGGTCCGCCGGATCGTGTTTAACCTGGTCGCCTGTAACCAGGATGATCACGTGAAAAACTTCAGCTTCATCATGGACCGCAGCGGAAAGTGGGAGCCATCACCTGCCTACGATTTATGTCATTCGGAGGGCAGCAACTTTACCCGGCATCACCAGCTAACGCTCAACGGCAAGAGCAATGATTTCGACCTCAAGGATCTGAAACACCTCGAGTCCTTTACAGGCCTGCCAAGAGGAACCGTCAAGCGGATGCTCGAGCGCAGCTGCGATCAGTTCGCCTCATGGAAGAGTCTTGCGGTAGAGCTCGGTATACCACAACCTCTGCGCCAGCATGTGCTTCGTACGATTCGGCTGAAGTGGGCCTGATGCTGGCAGCCAGACAACAGGTTCTTGAATATGGTCACCCGAAAAACGTTAAGTAAGTGCCATTTGTATCCGGCCCCTTTTTCCTAGATGTATTCTCTCCAGTCCTGATCAATTCCCTTTCGGATCGTAGCCAAGTCCAACTTTGAAATAAAATGATCGAGTTCAGATTTAACTAAATCTGTATAGGCATCCCATGTCGCTTTGACCACTAATGGCTGTTCACCTGGGCAATAAGACATAAACCACCACCTGCGCAACCCTGTAATTGCCATCGACGCATGCACTTGTGGTTTGTACTTTGTTGGCAAAACCCCGGACCGGAATATGTCACTGTGATTATGTGGAAGTGGGCATTTAATTTCTAACCCTGCATTGAATCTTCCACTAGAGTCACAAATCAAACCATCAGGCGAGCAGCCGATTTTTTTGTCCCTTCTCAGTACGAACCCCACCTCTTCAGTTCCAATTTTTTGACATTGTTCAAAGGCAATTCGTGCCTCAGATTCAAGTGTGATTCCACGTGCCATAGCATCCGTCTGTCCAAAATGGTCAGACTCAAAACCTTGTCGCTCATTTAGTAACCCACCCATGTACCTACGTGCTTGAGTTGATCGACCACCTGTACCAGTTACTATTTTATGGGTAGCACTCGCTGTCGGAATACCTTTACGTAATTTGTACCAATCTTGCGTCCGTTGATCAATTTGAATTATCTGCACAACTATGAACCCACCCTGAAATACCTATGCACATGTGTTTTCATGGACCGGCATGGCACCTTTTGAATGTGCTCCATCAGATCAATTGGAACCGAATCAATCCGGCAACACCTTTTAATTTCATTCTTCATCTCAACCCACAGTTTTGCAGTAATTTCAGCATCTGCTTCTGCCCGATGATAGCGACCCGTCATTTGCAAATTCGCAAATTCCACCAGGGTTCCCAGTTTGTGATTTGGTGAACCGGGGTAAACGCGTCGCGCAAGTAGCATGGAACAAATCATTGATTGCTCTCGTCTCAAGCCAAGACGGTCAAATTCCCAATCAAGGAATTGCTTATCAAAAGATGCGTTGTGGGCAATTAACGGCACATCGCGTATAAAACTTGCAAACTTCTCCATAACAGTGGAAACAGAGGGTGCGGAGCGCACCATTTTATCGGTGATGCCGGTGAGGTTCTGAATATGCCAGGGAATCGGAATACCCGGGTTCATCAAACTGCTAAACCGATCAACAATCAAATTATCTTCGAGGACGACCGCCGCCACTTCAGTTGGGCGAGCTCCCTGCCTCGGTGATAGGCCGGTAGTTTCAAAATCGAGGACGATAACGGTTTCTGTCAACTTTATTCCCCTAGTTGCTATTCATATTAGACGCACTTTGATATCTTTTTGGTGACAGGACTATGACCAACAGTGTTATGACTGGTTGGCAAGTGTGATACTAACCCACATTATAAGAATATTGACGTTTTTAAAGGAGTTTCAGTAGTGAAAAATCTCACAAAATTTGTATTTGCGACCCTGCTGGTTTGCGGCTTGTATGCTTGCAACGGTTCTGAGGATCCGGCCACGACGGCCGTCGAAATCGAGCCTGTAAAACCAGTGATTGAGACAAACCCCGCCGGGCTGTCGATTGATATCGAAAAATACACGCTCGCCAACGGTCTCGATGTGATCCTGCACCGGGACGATTCCGACCCCGTAGTGGCTACGGCAATCGTTTACCACGTGGGTTCTAATCGGGAAGTGCCGGGGCGTACCGGATTTGCCCATTTCTTCGAGCACATGTTATTCCAGGATTCTGAAAACGTCGGTGCCGGAAAATTTATTACTGAGATTGGAGATATGGGTGGCAGTCTCAATGGCGGCACCTGGCAGGATGGCACTATTTATTATGAAGTGGTTCCGAGCGATGGTCTGGAAAGGGTTTTGTGGATGGAATCTGACCGCATGGGATTTTTTATCAATACAATCACCCAAGCCGGTCTGGAAAACGAAAAGCAAGTGGTGAAGAACGAAAAACGTCAGGGGGTCGACAATCGCCCTTATGGACACACCGATTATGTGCAGCTCACCAATATGTATCCAGAGGGTCACCCCTATAGCTGGGATGTCATCGGTTCCCTGGAAGATCTGCAGGCAGCCACTGTGGCTGATGTCCGGAAATTCTATGAGAAATGGTATGGCGTCAATAATGCCACATTGGTCATTGCCGGAGATTTTAATCCAGAGACAGCCAAGGGCTATATTGAAAAATACTTTGGTGAGTTGGAGCCGCGTGGAGAAGTAACTTCACCGGCGCCTATGCCAGCATCCCTGGACCGCACCAAGAAACTCTACCACGAGGATAATTTTGCCCAACTGCCGGAACTGACCCAGGTATATCCTGCAGTGGAAACCCGGCATGCAGACTTCTATGCCCTTGAACTGTTGGCCAGCTTGCTGTCAGACGGAAAAGACAGTCCCCTGTATAAGGTGATCGTGGAGCAGCAGAAACTGGCTCCGTCAGTCAGTGCAATCTACCGGAATGCTGAAATCGCAGGCACTATGAATTTCCGGGTGCGGGCCTTCGATGGTATCGACCTGGATAGTGTGCAGGCGGCCTTGTTCACAGCATTCGAGCTATTTTCGAGCGAGGCTTTCACCGATCAGCAGCTGGAGCGAATTCTGACCAATCAGGAAACTGACTTTTACAACAATCTAAACAGTGTTTTTTCAAAAGCGTCCCAGTTGGCTCAGTTTAACGAGTTCAATGGAGACCCAAACCGCCTGGCAACAGAAATCGACCGCTACCGTGCCGTGACGCGCGAGGACATCATGCGTGTATTTAACACTTACGTGGTGAATAAGAATTATGTCGCCACCAGTTTCGTTCCCAAAGGTCAGCTGGATTTGGCGCTGGAAGACTCAGTGAAAGCGGATGTTGTGGAAGAGCAAATAGTGCAGGGAGCCGAGGACGCATCCGCCGACGTATCCGATGAAGTGGCTGCTGCCCCACCCGAACCAGTCAGCACCCCTTCTAGAATAGATCGCAGTATCAGGCCAGCCATGGGTGCAGAGCCGGTGGTGAAGCTGCCTGAAGTCTGGACCACAAATATGGAATCGGGTCTTAAATTGCTGGGCATTGAGCATAACGAATTGCCCCTGGTTAATTTAAGCGTGCGCATTATGGGTGGGCATTATCTTGATGACCCGGCGCAAACCGGAACCGCTAACCTACTCACCAGTATCATGATGGAAGGCACGGCCAGGCGTACACCCCGGGAACTTGAACAGGCCATCGGCGATTTGGGGGCTACCATCAATTTCAACGTTGGTGAGGAATACATCACGCTTTCAGCGTCTTCACTTTCCAGAAATTTCGAGGCGGTGGCAGAGTTGATAACAGAAATACTGCTGCAACCCCGTTGGGACGAAGGCCAATGGGAAAGGGTGCGTCAACAGGAAATCAGTGGTGTTCAGCAGGCTGGTGCCAACCCAAACGCAGTGGCCGCAGCCGCTTTCAACCGTCTGCTCTACGGTTCTGGCAATATTCTTGGGACATCCGTCAGTGGCAGTGAAGAATCGTTGTTGGCAACCACAATGGATGACGTCAGGGGATTCTATCAGAGCAATCTTGTGGCCAATATCGCCAGCATACATATTGCTGGAGATGTTACCCAGGAGCGTGCACTAAAAGCTTTTGCAGGCTTGAGCCATGAGTGGCAGGCCGGTGATATTGATTTTCCGGTCTATGCGCTTCCCGATCCCTTGGCTCAGCCGGCCTTATATTTTGTGGATATCCCCGGGGCCAAGCAATCTGTCATTCACATAGGGTCCCTGGCCATGAAGGCAAATTCCCCTGATTATTACCCCGCAACTGCGATAAACCACGGCCTGGGTGGTAACTTTTCTGCGCAACTGTTCCAAATCCTCAGGTTGCAGAAGGGTTACACCTATGGTGCTTACTCGGGTTTCAATCGCAGAGCTCATATGGGCGCGTTCAGGGCTAATTCCAGTGTTCGCTCGAACGTTACGCTGGAATCCATGCAGACCTTCCGCGAATTGCTGTCGGGTTATGGTTCCGGCTTCGACGCAGCAGCATTGGCTCGTACCAAGAACACATTGAGTAAAGCCAACGCACGTGCCTTCGAAACCACGGACTCCCTGATGGGTGTGCTGCAGAACATTTCCAGCTACGACCTGCCCACAGATTACGTGGCGCTTGAGCAGCAACAGTTACAGGATTTAAGCCTGCAACAAGCCAGCGAATTGTTTGGCAAGTATATGGATCCACAAAAGATGATTTATCTGGTGGTGGGTGATGCCGAAACCCAGTTGGAGAGACTCGGAGAGTTGGGTCTGGGTGACCCTGTTCTGTTGGACAGGAAGGGTGAACCTGTGACGGAATAGACTTTTGTCTGGGAAAAGAGCGACCGGGCCAAACTGCTCGACTAGTTACTACTGAATCCCAACTCTTCTAACATCAAGGTGCGAATCACTGATACAGGGGCACTGCCATAGCTTAAGAATTTGTTGTGGAAGGTTTTCAGGTCGAATGCATCGCCCATTTGCTGCTTGAGTTCTTCTCGAAATGCGTATATCTCGGTATAGCCATTGAAATAACTGGTCAATTGAACTTGCGATACCGTCGCTCTTCCCCATTTGCCCTCCGCTTCTGTCTGTTCTTGAAATCCTTCGTTAAGCATTAATGCCAGCGCCTCTTTCTCTTCCATGCCCAGCACTTGAATACTGTAATCCAGAATAACGTTTACCACGGAGCGCAGACTCCATTTTTTCCACATTAACCACATTTCGGGTTCATTGTTGCCATAACCAGCTTCAAGCATCATTCGCTCGGAATAATTGGCCCAGCCTTCGATCATGGCGCCATTGCCAAATATGGATTTGATCTTACTAGGAGACTTATTCGCGTGCATAAGCTGGGTGTAATGCCCAGGAGTTGCCTCATGTATATTGAGTATTTGCAGAATCCAATGGTTATATTCACGCAGATAACTTTCTGCTTGATCCTGGGTGTAATCATCCAGCGGCGACACATTGTAGTAGGTATTCGCGGTTGCATCATACGGCCCTGGTGCGTCAACAGAGGCGCCGGCAAAACCACGCTGATACTCAGGAGCAACCCGTACTATTAGCGGTCGCGTAGGATCTGAATCAAGCAGCTCATTATCGTCCATAAACTTTTGAATAATCGGCATTTGGCGTCGAATCTCATCCACAAACTGGTCGCGCTCGATATGCCGAAGCGACAAATGATCAATCATTTGTTTCACCGCAAGTAATTCATCGCTGGGCATTTCCTCTTTTGGGAAATAAGTCGGCCACAACTCCCTGGTTATCGCGATCATTTCGCTGTGCAGTGTCAGCTTGGCAGCCAATGCAATTTCGTAGAGCTGTTTCCCTGTGAAGTTTGAAACAATATCGTGTTTGAATTTTTTCTCGTATAGGTCTTCACCAATTCGGAAGTCTCGCCCGCCGACATCCGCCAACTCTTGCTGTTTGGCTTCAAGCCACACAATATAATCATTTATAGCTGCGGAAGCGGCTGCAAGTTTTGCGTTAATTTCACTGCGTTCCTGTTCGTCGAGCTCTATGCCTGCTAGCTTTTCTGGTATTGAATTCTCAAAAACATCCAAGGCACCTTTACTTTGTCGAATGGCCAAGCCCAAATGCGGCAGACTTGGGAGCTTAATGTTTTGTTTAGCAACCTGGTAATATTCTGGAACCCGTGTAAGCCGTTCACTGATTGTGGTAATTCGTTCCGCCAATGGCTTGTAGTCGGTGCCAAGAATTAAACCAAAAACCCCCGCTACGTTGTATTCTGATGGATCCCATTCATAGGCACGAAACTCGTCCAAGTACCAAAGGTCAGACTTCACTGTGCGGACGATTATCGCCAAGTCCGTGGCATTTGATGTCGATAAAATTGCTGAATCAAAAGTTTTCAAAATTTCCAATTGATTGACAAAAAATGTACGTCTCAGGGCTCTTTGCTCTTCGTTTGGCACCACCAGCTGATCGTCGAAGTCGTAAAAACCAACATACACTCCATAACCTGGGTAGAGCTCCCAATAACGGCGTAAAAATTGCTCTGTATAGGCCTCAAACTCCTGATTTTGATCT
>RCND010002173.1_pt1 | contig 10967 bp, 10 predicted proteins | sample 2041351 | NCBI WGS metagenome assembly RCND01 (sample SAMN09708230, study PRJNA481090) | Marine sediment metagenome, whole genome shotgun sequencing project. | biome: marine sediment; feature: ocean; material: sediment; isolation source: Sewage treatment plant 12B marine sediment (STP12B) ...
CGGCAGGATGCCCGGCTCGCGGAAAATCAGCACGGCTCCGATGATACAGAGTGCGATGGCCGGGATTTCAAGCTTGCCCAGCTTATTCCGGAAAAAGACGACACCGAACAGCGCCACCCAGATCGGAAAGGTATTCAAATAAAGGGTGGCCCGGCTGCTTCCGATGTATTGGATCGCGACGAAGTAGAGTGTCATGCCGATGGCCCCGGTGAAACCCCGCAGAATAAGCGGTTTAAGAGCCACTGGTTTCCAGGATCCCCGGCCGCCGAAGCTCAGCGTAATCGAGCAGAAAACCACCCCGAAGGAGAAGCGAAACAGGGATATGAATTGTCCGCTGAATACGCCGGACTGCAGACGGGCCAGGATGGCACCTATGGTGAAGAATACGCTGGAGAGGATGATTGCGATGGCGGCGACCCTGGGTGAAGGCTTTTGCCTTGTTTCTGTAAGTGTGGGCATCGTTGGCGTATTGTATCAGCGAAGGTCTATTCTGTTTTCTCCAGTTCCTTCAGGTCGACATAGGCTTTTTCTATTTTCTGAAGTATCCCTTTAGCCGTTTCGTCGGTGACGGTTCCAGGTGTCTTGGATTCAGCCTCATAGACAGCAACCCCGAGGTCTTCCATCTGCCCCTGTATTTTACGTTTAAGGTTGAAGATCTTTACCTTCCGCTGACCCTCTGCGGACACCTCTCCGGTTTTCTTCGCTACGGTCTCAGCGCCGTCTTTTACAATCTCAAGGCCGTCTTTAAGTCCCTTGGAAATGTCGGTTTTCATTTTGTTCCAATCGATCATGTCATCCTCCAGAGTTCCCGGTTCTCTATAACCGGTTCTTCATTGAATATAGTAACCGGACCGCAAACAAGCAATTTTCTAATCTATGTCCGACTTTTCATCACCAGTTCAAAGTTTTCATGGGCAACCACTTTTCCGTTGATCTGAATATGGACCTCATGCCGCCCCTCATAATACCTGCGCGTGCTGATTTCCCGAATCGTGTGTCTCTTGGAAAGGACCAAAGGGTTATCCGTCGATATGGTTTTTTTTGTCCACTTGAATACTTTCGGTGTCAGCGTTCCGTTCGCCTTTTTGTGAAAGACGATATAGTCAATGATCAGATCCTGTGGTGATTCCTGGGTTGTGGATAGTTGCAGATGTAACTCAAGATCCCCGCCAAAATCAACCCGGGTACTCGAGAGACTGAATTCCTCGACATCTACAAGGAAATCCGTTGAGACATCCACCAACGCCAGGGCTCCGGAATCTCCCTTTTTTATCAATGTCCTCAGGGCATGTTTAATCAGCCATGCCATTTGCGGAGTATCTTCGTTCTTCCATCGAGTCAGCGTCGCTATCACGATTTCGGGATTGTCTTTGCTGATGTCGTTGAGGTTGTTTGCTACCGACCTTCTGACATACAGATGATTGTCATTCTTGAGTAATTCAAGCAAATGCAGAACCGGTTCAGGATTCTGAATGAACTGCGGCAGCTGCCGGGCCCAGGGAAGCCTGGACCGTGTGCTTTCGGAAACCAGGCGGCGGACATGGACGTTGGGATCCGAGGCCCATTTTTCATATAGGGCCAGAGTTCTGGTCTCGTCGTGTATCAGGAATTCACGGATAGGGCCTTCCGCAGAAAAGCGCCTGGTCATTTCATTAAGTGCATTCATGGAAATGTCAAAATGATCCTTTCCATTGGCGGCGATATAGGAGCAGAGGGAGATAACCAGAAACCCCTGACTCGAGGAATAATCGCTGGTAACCGGATCGTCTCCCTGGTCATCCAGCTCTTCTCCCAGGGACTCAACCAGAATCCGGGCCGCCTGGGGAAAAGGTTTCGGGAGCCGCTCTTTCAGAACACCGGCAACCAGATCCAGGCGTCCTGTAAGACTCAGCTCATCCAATTGACTCGCTATGGAAAACTCAAAGGCCTCTCTGTCAAATTCCGGATAAATACCGGAGATCCTTTTCCCGAGATCGCCAATACTTTTTCTGTTAATCGCATCCCGCATCAGTTCAGCCATGTTTGCAGTATCAGCATTTCCTTCAAGGTTCACCAGAACGGAGATAGATCGACTGTCGAGCTGAGATTTGTCTTGCTCGGAAGAAACCTGTCGTAGAGAATGAAGGCCATAGAGGGATAACTCAGATGGGTATGACAAAAGAGTTCAAAGAGTTCGCTGTAAAAGGAAACGTAATAGACCTGGCCGTCGGAATCATTATCGGGTCGGCATTCGGGAAAATTGTATCGTCATTTGTTGCGGATGTGATAATGCCGCCCATCGGCGTGCTTCTGGGCCGGGTTGACTTCACCAGTCTCTCTATCGTTATTCAGAAAGCTTCCGGGGATTCCCCGGCGGTGCTTATCCGTTACGGGAGTTTTATCCAGACGGTCATCGATTTTCTGATTATCGCTTTCGTAATTTTTATTGTCATCAAGGCCATTAATAAGCTCAAGAAAAAGGAAGAGGACGCTCAAAAGCCGCCACCAGTCCCGACGGTTCAGGAAGAGTTAATTCGAGAAATCAGGGATCTGTTGAAAACTCAGCAAGGTCTGTCGTAGAAAGCCAATCGGGGCGCAGTTCGAGACTTTGCTGAAGAGCTTCAGCGGCTGCGTCGGCCTCTCCGAGGCCATCATAAGCCAGCGCCAGCAGATAATAGAGTTCCTCCGAATAGGGATAGGGATTCAGGCAGCCCAGAATGATGTCGATTTCAGTCCGATTTCGCCCGGTTTTACGATAGGCCTCCAGAACCCGGGGTTGATACCACCAGATCCGCCAGGGAAGATTCGGCCGGGCCTTTTCCAGAAGTATAACGGCCTCCTCATACCGACCGGCTTCAGAGGCGACAACGGCCCGGGAGAAATCGACCAGCGCCGCCGCCCTAAGCTCCGAGAGGCCCTCGAGATCGGAGCTGCCGATACCAGGCAGTAAGTCGAGTCCGGATTCGGAACTTTCAGGAATTACCGAAAGCTTCCCTGGAACGACAATCAGCAACGGCCGATTATAGATGCTCCAGAGAAAATCAAAAGACCCGTAGTCCATGGCGATTTCCGGTCCATCGAGGGAATCCCGCAGGTAGAGAACTGAAGCGCTGTCATTATAGGCATAGACCGTCCGGTAATGGCCCATTTCCTGGCCGTCTCCGTCGATGTGCCAGGTGGGTACGATTACCGGATAGCCGGTAGAGATGAGAACCTTGAGGTCAGCAAGCCTTGTATTCCTCACTATCTTTGCTTCAAGGCCCCTCCCGACGGCGAAATCGGCCATGTCTTGGATATCGGCGTGAGGATCCTTCACATGGGGCCGGATATCGTCGGCAATATCCTGTTGGGAGACTGAAATCCCCCAATACTGCATCACCATGGCGAGATTGGCCGGGCCGCAATTGTTCCAGGTTTGAGGTATCCAGGGGATGCCCTCGATTGAAGCATGATCAGGCGTTTCACCTGATAACGGATTGATGAAAAGACAAAAAATCAAAGCGGCAAAAACCGCGAAATAGCGCCTGTAAAACATTGTCCCCCCTTTACGAAGGAGCTTCATAGTGACATATAGCATGGATTGAATATAGATCTGTGGATGACCTTCATATACAAAACGATCTAAAATCACCCATGCCTAAATCCCGTCAATCAGCCGCCTTGCGTAATCTCAGTCATTCCGCTGCCGACCTCTTCTGGTTCATCCTGCCTCTGGTGCTCCCCCTGCTCCTGATCCGCTACAACCTTTCTTATGCCCGGGCGGGAAGCATTCTCACGGTGTACCTGGCTGTTACGGCAATCAGCTCTTATGTCATGGGAAAAGTATCCGACGGAATTCCCCGGCGTCTCATTATGGGTATTGGTTTCTACATCGCAGCAGCCGGCTTGATTGCAGCAGGTTTCGCTGGCTCTTTTACCTTCTTCATAATTTTTCTGATTGTCACAGCTGTCGGGGTAAGTACTTTTCATCCCGCAATGTATGCCCACATCGATGAAACCTTCAGCGGCGACAAGGCCAAAACGCTGGGAGCCTACGAAGCCTCAGGCACCGCTGCAATTCTCATCATGTTTCTGGTGAATGGCGCCCTGCTGGGAACCATCGGAACCCGGGGTGTAATGGTGACTACCGCGCTCCCGGCCCTGGTAATGGGTACTTTGCTGCTCAAGACACGGATGATGGACGCCGTTCCTGATATCGCAAAGAGTCCCGACCGGGGCAATATGAAACCCGATAGCGTGAATAACCATGCTTCGGTGGCACTATTCGGCCTCTTTCTTCTCACCATTATTCTGCGGATTGCATCGGTGATGGCCATTCTGAACTTTCTGCCCACCATATTCACCGGGCATTTCGGACTTCAGGCCGACCGGGCAGCCTGGGCCACAGGGCTGTTTTTTGCCGGCGGAATTTTGGGATCCTTTGCCGCCTCCAGATTCTCCCGGCCTGACAGATCCTACCGCATACTTGTATTGGGCTCTTTTATAATCGCCCCCCTGATCGCGCTGCTGGCATTAGATGTGCCCCTGCCGTTTCATTTCGCCGCAACGCTGCTTTTCGGCAGCTTCGCTTCCGGTCTGATAATCAATCAGAATCTGATTCTGACTACCCTTGGATCCCGGTTCGGCAGGGGCGAGGCCTTTGGAATCCTGATGGCTGTCATGACGCTATCCCAGTCAATCAGTCCGGCGCTTTTCGGCCTGTCGGTAGACAAGTGGGGGTTTTCCCCGGCTTTACTTATTTTCTCAATCCCGGTAATTCTCAGTGCTATTCTCCTGATGACACTTTCCAGACGTATCCTGAAAATCACTGATCCCGGTTAAAAAAGTGACCTGAAAACTACCGTTTTTTATTCGCCGGGAAGAGAAAGCAGATAGACTGAGACCCATAAATCATATTTCTGAGGGTCTTTATGAAAATTTCCAGCAAATTGATTTTCCTCTCCGGTACGGTCATTGTCGGGTCTCTTATTGTTATCGGAATTCTTGCTTTCACTATGGCTCCGATACTCCAGGTCCAACAGGAACAGAAAACCCTTTATAAACTTGAGACGGCATTGAACGGATTAACCATCTCAGTTCTTGTCTTGCCGAAATCCACAATTGAAATCAGTCAGGCCAGAATCAACGAATCGATAGCCGGGACTGAAGTTGCGTTCAAGCATGTAGCCGAATTGAAAATACTCCCGGAATTGAATGAAGATATTGCCCAGGCGGTCATCACAATTTCTCAATTGGAAGACCTTCAGACTGACCGCATCGCAAGTCTGATTGAAACGGTAGAGCTCCTGAGAGCCGAAGTTGAAGCCGCCGGAGCTATGGAATATAACATCAAGGTTTCCGATCTCCAAACCTCAAATATTATCATCGGAAAAGGCCTGGCGGAAAATTTCGATTCTCTGATCCAGCAGTATTTACGAAAGTCAGAAATACTCATCAACGGGATACAATCAACAGTCGACACCATCGGCAGGCAGGACGAACTCATCAGTGCCGAAACCCGGTCTATCATGATAAGGAGCGGTATCATCTCCGGAGCTATCTCCCTGGCCATCTTTGCTCTTGTACTTGCTGTCTCCCTGTTTATTGCAAGACGCATCAGCCGGGGAGTTGCGATTATCAATTCCGGCGTTGGCCACCTTGAAGACGGTGATCTTACCGCCAGAAGTCTCGTGAAAAGCCGGGATGAACTCGGCTATCTGGGCCGCAGTCTGGGGCGATTCGCTGAGAGTCTCACCGAGTCGGTCCTGAGAATTGGCAAAGCTGCGGACCAGAGCCGGAGTGCTCAGGAAAACCTCTCAGGCGCCACCGAACAGGCCTCGGCGGCAACCCGTCAGATGAAGGCCAATACCGATTCCATCAGAAAGCAAATCGGAATTCTGGATGACACGGTTAAAGAGTCGTCCTCTGCGATCGCCAGTATCACCACCGGTATCGAGGAAACCGACCGCGAACTGGAAGGTCAGATTGCCATGGTGGAAGAATCCTCGGCGTCGATCACCCAGATGATCGCTTCGGTCCAGAATGTCAGCCGTATCGCCGAACGCAGTACCGATGCCACCAATGAGCTGAAATCGGCGGCATCAACGGGTGGAGACCGCCTGGGTGAAACAACCCGCATCATTGCTGCGGTGCGGGAAAGCGTTGACGGCATCAAAGACATTACCGGAATCATTCAGGGCATTGCATCCAGAACGAATCTGCTGGCCATGAACGCCGCTATCGAAGCCGCCCATGCCGGAGATGCCGGACGGGGGTTCAGCGTCGTTGCAGATGAAATCCGTAAATTGGCTGAAGCCTCGGCTCTCAACTCCAAAGAGATATCAGGAATTCTTACCGAGATGATCCGGGATATCGAAGCTGCTGACAAAGCCGGTCAGGACACCCGGACAGCCTTCGGCCAACTCGACCAGCGGGTTGCTGAGGTGGATGAATCTTATGAGGGGATACGCTCCAGTATGAGCGAACTGGAAGTCGGCGGATCCGAGATACTCAAAGCCATGAGTGAATTGAACGATGCAAGTGGGCGGGTTGGTATAAGTTCCAGAAAAATGCGAGACCAGTCCGGTGTCGTCGGCAAGAGCGTGGACCAGGTGGAGCGGGTTTCCGGCGAGGTTGCCGGCGGTATCGGCGAAATTGCAGCCGGTCTGGATGAAGTGAATAAAACCATGGATCATCTGGTGGAATTGAGCCGGGAGATCAGTCAGATTGGAGACAGGCTGGACACGTCAGTTGCGGTGTTCAAGGTTGTCGAATAGACGATCCAACCAAAAGAGTACAAGATATGAAAATGAAAGTTCTATTCATCGGCGGTACCGGGATTATCAGCTCGGCGAGTTCGGAACTCGCTGTTTCCAGGGGAATTGACCTCTACCATCTAAATCGCGGCCGTACCGACAGTATTCGCCATATCGACGGTGTGAAGCTGATCAAGGCGGACATCCGAAATGAGAAAGAAAGCGAGGCGGCATTGGCCGAGCACCATTTTGATGCCGTGGTGGACTGGATCGCATTTACTCCTGAACATATAAATCAGGACATCCGTTTGTTTACCGGGAAAACTGATCAGTTCGTTTTTATCAGTTCCGCATCAATTTATCAGACACCGCCTCAAACCTGGCCGGCTACCGAAAATACGCCGCTGGACAATCCGGTCTGGGAATACTCACAGAACAAGATTGCCTGTGAGGATGTTCTGCGGGAAGCCAACCGGAAAACGGGTTTCCCCTGTACCATCGTTCGCCCGTCTCACACCTACGATAAGACTCTCGTTCCCCTGGAATGGGAGCACACAATGCTTTACCGAATGAAAAAAGGTAAACCGATAATCGTCCATGGCGATGGCTCCTCTTTATGGACTTTGACAAATCACCGGGATTTTGCCGTCGGTCTGGTGGGCCTTTTGGGCAAATTAGAGGCGATTGGTGAGGCCTACCATATCACCTCGGATGAATGGCTTTCCTGGGGCCGTATAGTACATATTCTGGCCGGACATCTGGGAGTGGAACCGAAGATTGTCCATGTGCCGTCTGAGGTGATCGCCCGGTATGATAAGACCGCCGGAGACAGTCTGTTGGGTGACAAGACCCACAGCATGGTATTTGACAACAGCAAAATAAAAGCTCTGGTTCCGGATTTCGAGGCGAAAGTACCTTTTGAAGTCGGCGCCAAAGAAATTGTGGATTGGTTTGAAGAAGATATTTCACGGCAGATTCCCGATTCAGCTGCCGATGAACTGATGGACCGGATAATCGCAGATTGGGACCGCACATGATTTATTCCGGAACTGTTGTACCTACCTATAAAACAGCAGTCGTTTTCGATAAAGTAAAGAAAAGGAATCGTGATATGAAAAAAATTGTTTTATTGCTACTCGTTTTTGCCTTTCTGGCGCCCTCGGTTTTCGCTGCTCCCACAGACGACGAAATCATGCTCTCGTTCTCAGCGGTATTCGGTGTTTATGGAGCCGTTTTCATTACAACAATGATGGGACAAACCGTTACCGGTGCCGTGATGGATATGGATATGGAATCCGGCGCATCGACACTCACATTCGACGATGTTGACACCGTCGCCTTGTTAACCTCCATAGGAGAAAACATCGACGGATCCGGTGATATGCCGGAGGTCCCGTTTACACGAATTTCAGGAACGTTCAAAACCGATCAGGACGGCAACATGGATATGGATGTAGCCCTGACAGGCGGTCCTGTAAATCTCCTGAAGATGACCGCAGAAGCAGGTGAGTTGACATCTATCAATGCCGACGGACGGGATTACAGTCATCTGGCAGAAGTGATGATGAACAGGGATATGTAAACGGTCTCGAAATATTAAAAGAACCTCATTCATTATTTAGTTGACTGAAATTTATTGTAGTTACCGTATTTGATCGCCTAAACTACTGAAGAAGAGAGTCCGTTAAATTATTAGCTGTTTCAGGATGGATGAATGAAAAAAATAACTTTGGTTCTCGGAATCATTGTCTTTGCCGCGTTTTCTGTTAATGCGTTGGAAATTACTCTGGAATCGGCAGCAGAAATCGCCCTTGGAAATAATAGGGTACTGTTAGCCTCTTATGCCGAGCAACGGACCCGGGATCGGAACAAACGTTCCGGATGGAACGAATTTTTCCCGGATCTTTACGTCAGTACCGGGCTTGTCCAGAACAATCAAATTCCACAATACATTACGGCGAGTCCGTGGAATTTCTTTGTTGCGGTTGGCGGTTCAATAGAACTCTCGGCGGCAACGGTGTACCGAATTAAAGGGACAAGGCTGGCATGGGAACAGGGACTGATCAGTATCGAAGAATTTGAACATAGCGTGGTGACGGACGCACGCAAAGGTTTCTTAAGCCTGTTGCTGCTCCGGGATACCATTGAAATATACGAACTGATGGTGACAACTGCCGAAGCACGATACAACAGAGCCAAACGTCGTTTCGAAATCGGTGACGCCAGGAAACTGGACATGCTGAGTTTCCAGGTAGCCTGGCAGAACATGATGCCTCAACTCACCAACCTCAGAAACGCTTTTGCCGTCAATGAGCTGGAGTTCCGGCGGCTTCTCGGTTTACCTGAAGACGAACCGATAACTTTAGTCGGTGAAATCGAAGCGAACGAAGAAAATTGGGATGCCGCCACCCTCATATCCTCCCGATTAAACCGGCGTTACGATGTTCGCTCGGTACAGACTGGAATCATGCAATTGGAAAACGAAAGAAGCCGGCGGATATCCGACGGTATGACACCTAAATTCGGAATCAGCTACAAATATGCGCCAACCATCAACGATCCTTTTGGTGATCCTTCTGTCTGGAGTAACTACTCCGGAGGGGTGTCCCTTGGTCTGATACTTCCACTGGACGGATTCATCCCGAATACAAAAAAAAGCCTGGCGGTAAAGGAAGTAAAAGACGGTCTGGATGCCGCGGAACAGCGCCTGGCTGATACTCTGCAGGCCGGTGCAATAGCCATTAACTCAGCGGTATTGAACCTGAATAAATCCGCGACTTCACTGCGGTCCCTGGAGCTCAATGTGGTACTGGCTGAAGAATCTTACGACCTGGTGTCCCGGTCCTATGATGTAGGTGAAGCGGATTATCTCCAGGTTCAAACTGCCGATGACGAGCTGAACACAGCCCGGATTCAGCTTGTCAATGAGAAGTTCAATTACGCATCAAATCTCCAGGATCTGGACTTCGCCATTGCCAGCGCATTGGAAGTCACGCCAACTCCACTGGAAGCCGTGGTTTCACAACCGGAAACGGAATAAGAGGGAAAACCGAAATGAATAAAAAGAGTCTGATAAGAATTGTTGGTGTCGTGGCCGCCGTTGCAGTGGTGATTGTTGTCACTCAGATAATCAAGGCCGGAAACAAACCTGAGGAGCTCCCGCCTCCTATCCGCCCGGTTAAAACCATGCTTGTCGCAGATACACCGTCTCAGTTTCGCAGGGTTATGCCCGGAAGACTGGAAGCATCAGAGACCGTTGATCTTTCGTTTCTTACTGCCGGTGATTTGATCGAACTCCCGATAAAAGAAGGGGATCGTCTCGTAAAGGGGGACCTGATAGCCAAACTCGACGCACGGGACGCTCAAAACAGATTTAATGCTGCAAGAGCTGATTTTGTCCTTGCCGAATCCGAACTGGACAGAAATAAAACCCTTTTCGATGAGGAATTGATATCGGCGGCAGAATTTGAGGCAAAAAAACGAACTTTTGATGTGACAGTGGCGGCATTCGACACCGCTGTGAAGGCCGTGGAGGACACCGAAATCCGTGCACCATTCGATGGGCTGGTGGCCCAGCGCAACGTTGACAACTTTCAGAAGGTTCAGGCGGGCCAGATAATTGTAACCTTCTTCAATCCATCGGGATTCGATATTGTTGTCGACCTGCCGGAATCTCTGGTGTCACAGATTCCTTATTACACGTCTGAAATACATGCCGAGTTTCAGCAGGCTCCGGGGAGGGAATTTCCTCTGGACGTAAAGGAATTTGCCACAGTGGCTGACACCTACACAAAATCCTACGCTCTTACCTTGAGCATGGATCGACCTGAGGATGTCCTTATTCTTCCCAATATGACCGTGACGGTAAATATTGATTTCACCCGGAAAGCGGTCATCGATGATAGTCAGTATCTGGTCCCCGCATCGGCAATAGTCTATAACGTCGAATCAGATGAAGCGGTTATCTGGGTGGTGGATGAATCATCGATGACTGTCAATCCGAAAACCGTGCAGGCTGACCGGACACAGGGAGGTGATGTTGTTGTCGAAGGAGGTTTGAGTGCCGGTGATATTATTGTCATTGCCGGCGGCACCTTCCTCAACCGGGACCAGCAGGTCCGTTTCCTTGAAGGTTAGGAGCAATACATGAATATTGCTGAATATTCCGTCGAAAAAAAGGTGGTTATGTACCTCCTTGTTGTCGTGTTGCTGGTTGGTGGTTTTTATGGATACCAGAATAACGGCCGCCTGGAA
>RCND010002174.1_pt1 | contig 10963 bp, 10 predicted proteins | sample 2041351 | NCBI WGS metagenome assembly RCND01 (sample SAMN09708230, study PRJNA481090) | Marine sediment metagenome, whole genome shotgun sequencing project. | biome: marine sediment; feature: ocean; material: sediment; isolation source: Sewage treatment plant 12B marine sediment (STP12B) ...
ATCTACAACGCGCACTCCTACCATACCAAGGTGCCTCACAAAGCAGTGATGCGCTATGTTCTGCACTACACACAGCCGGGCGACATCGTCTTCGATGGCACGTTCTCTGACGATGACGATCCTGACAATGACACCGCCACCTTCGTGACCAAGTACTGATGGGAAAATGCCTTCAGGGTCCTCTCCTGAAAGTGTAAAGGCATCGGTATGACACACCCCCGTGGCTACCATGCGTACCAGTACTTCGCCTTCCTTCGGGCCCTGTACATCAATCTCGGTAATCTCAAGTGGCTGACCGGCTTTCAAGGCAATAGCAGCGCGTGACTTCATGTTTTTTTCTCCCAAATGATGACTTATTATAGCTTTTTGTTTAATCCCATAAGGGTTCGACCTTGATCAGGATGAACTCGTTGTTATCCGGCTGTGTGCCGCTACTGTCACGCGCCTGACCAAGCGGGTAATTGTTGTCATTCACAACGCCCAATGTCGTCCGATCTATCACCACAAGACCTTCGATGGTCCAGAATGGGAATGTGAAATTTAGTTGGCCGTCCTGGTTCAGGTCATGCGGGTCATCGATATCCAGCAGGTCGGCGACCAGGGTCTTGAGCAGAAAACCATCCGCATCCAGGTGTTCAAAATCAACCTTATAGATTTTCTTTAGCTGGGCTTTTGTGTTTTCCGCTGAATCCCGTTCGATCACCAGTCCACCGGTGTTTGAAAACATCGTGTAATCACCGATCGCGCTGGCATTTTCATCCAGACGGTAGCGGTAACTTGGCTGTGTTGCATGGCTGTTCAGGAATCGTTGGTTTTTGATATCAAATGTATAAATATTTAGTCCGGGTCCAGAGCCCTGCACTTCGCCTTCCAGCAAGGGGTAGAGTACTTTGCCATCGAAAGACAAGGCCATTCCTTCGAAACCGCGCGATACGGGCAGGGTGGCTGGTTCACCGCCGGGATTGCCCACAGAACTCAAACCATCCAGTTTGTAAGGTGCCGCCAGCAGCTCACCTTTTGCATTGAAGTGCACTAATGAAGGGTTGAATTCTTCGCCAATCCAGTAACTGCCATCAGAAACCCTGCGAAATGACTCAGGGTCGAGATCTGCACCGGTTAACAGGCGGTCATCCGCGCGTGTGGCAGGGTAGGGCAGAAAATTCTGCGGATCAGCCAGCCTGATGATTTCACTAATCCGAATGGTGCCAGCACCACCATCAGCCGTCCGAAAGTCCGGTTGTACATGGTAAATACTCAAAATGTAGTCGGATGAGTTACCGCGCTTGCCAAAGCCATTGTCGCTGAGGATGAAATAAGAGCCATTTTCACCGCTGATAATGGCTGAAAAACCTTGTACGGGTTGCTGGTCTTTAAATGGCGGTTGACGATTGTTGACGGGGTCTATGTGCTGCCCGGATGTTGGTCCGGGCGTAAAAGTATCCGCCGGCAGTTTGGCAAAGCCCGTTAAGGTGGCAGCCTGCGATTCTGCTGCCGTGTATGACAGCAGCAGAACCAATATGCAGGACAGTTTGCCCAGGCTAATCGTGCGCAATGGGCTTGTCGGTGAAAAGGTAATCCCTGAGCTCGTGATCCATGGAAGGGTCGCGTCTGCGAATCCACTCCAGCACCATCGCGGCATGCTCTTTTTCCTCGTCCCGGTTGTGCGCAAGGATCGCTCTTAACTCCGGATCCTTACAGGCATCAACACGTTGGTTGTACCAGTCCACCGCTTCGAGTTCCTCCATCAACGAAGTAATGGCCCGATGCATATCGCGGGTATCATCACTGAGTTCTTCAATGGGTTCGTGATAGCCTTCATTTGCCATGCTGTTCTCCCGGTTTTGAGTTTTATGTCACTTGGTGTAGGTGTACATCTGTCTGTGGGTAGGGAATGTTGCAACCAGCTGCTTCGAGTTCTACCTTGGCGGTTTCAAGAACTTCGGCAAGCACGGTCCAGTAGTCCTCGGACTTCGCCCATGGCCTGACGACAAAATCTACGGCACTGTCGCCCAGGTTATTGATGAAAATCTTCGCTGCAGGATTCTTCAATATCAATGGGTGGTTGTCACAAATTCTCTTCAGCACATCGGCGGCTACCTTGAGATCGTCGTTGTAGCCAACGCCAACAACCATATCGACCCGGCGGGTATCTTTTGCCGAGTAGTTGGTGATGGTGCCTGTGAACATCAGTGCATTGGGAACTGTGATTGACTTGTTGTCCGGTGTAGTCAGTAGCGTGCTAACCAGGTGGATTTCATTGACGGTCCCCGTTACGCCGCCAGCTTCGATGAAATCATCCTTGGCGAAAGGCCGGAACAGAACCAGCATGACGCCCGAGGCGAAATTGGATAAGGAATCCTTTAATGCCAATCCAATTGCCAGGCCTGCTGCGCCGATAATGGCCAAGAAGGATGTGGCTGGAATACCGAGTTGGTCGAACGCGGCGACTACGGCAATGACAATGACCATCACCGATGAGATAGTGCCAAGAAAATCGACCAGCACTTCTTCCACGTTCTGTTTTCTGAGCAGGGCCTCCAGTGCGATCTGTACCCGTTTGGCGAGCCATTTACCGACCACGAATATGACAATGGCTATAACGAGATTAATGGCCCCGTTGGTGAGCACTTCAACGATGTTGGTATTTGCTAAAAAGTCTTTAATTGCATCCATTTGTATTTCCCTCTAATCAATTATTAATCTTTGTTCAGGCGATATCGCCGTGAGACTCAAGTACCTGTTCCATTCGGTCTGCCATCGGCGCGACGTGGCTGATAACGTATTCCAGTTCGTCACCATCCAGGGACTTGTAAGCCAGGTTTTCGCACATCTTCACATAGGCCGTGCCTTCAAGGTCACCGACCGCAAGGTATCCGACACGCTGAATCAGGTTAATTCGCAGACATTTTTCCGCGTCAAAGTCCTCCAGTGGACAAATCAGCGTTTCAACACGTAAATAGCGCCGGTTGTCGGAAGATTTCAGTTCAGCCAGAAAAACACTTTGTTTCCTGTCACCGCCTTTAATCGGGCATTCAAAAGCGATTTGAAACGGTTCATCGATAAAAAGTTTATGATTTTCAATAACGTGTTGTCGAACTTCTGCGAATGTTTCCATTATGTTTCCTTATTTTGGCGCTAGCCTGACGGCGCCATCCAGACGAATGGTCTCACCGTTGAGGTATCCATTTTCCATGATATGCGCAACTAATTCAGCAAATTCTTCCGGTTTACCCAAACGACTTGGGAATGGAATGGATGCACTCAGTGATTCCTGTACGTGATCCGGCATGCCATCGACCATTGGCGTCCAGAATATACCCGGTGCAACGGCGTTTACACGTACACCTATACGGGCGAATTCCCGTGCTATCGGCAGTGTCATAGCCACGATGCCACCCTTGGAAGCGGAGTAGGCAGCCTGGCCGATCTGGCCCTCATAGGCCGCGACTGAAGCCGTGCTGACAATCACTCCACGCTCACCGTCAGGCCCCGGTGGATTCGACTCCATGGCAGCACCTGCAGCCTTGATGACATTGAAACTGCCGACCAGGTTGATCTGGATGGTCTTTGCGAAGAAATCCAACGGCATCGGTGCTTCGCGACCCAGTACCCGGCCTGCGCCAATGATACCGGCACAATTGACCGCAGCATTGATCAGACCCATGTGGTCAACTGCCATGTTGACGGCATCAAGCACGGCCTGTTCATCGGTAACATCGGTTCGAACATAACTGACCGCTCCACCCAGTTCGGCTTCCGCTGCCGCCCCGGCATCGTCGTTGATATCCAGTAATACTGCCTGACCGCCTGCTGCGACCACTTTACGCGCGACGGCCAGTCCCAGACCGGAAACACCGCCGGTTATCAGTGCTTTGACTTCATTCAGTTGCATGGTGAAAACTCCTGTTCGTGTGTGTTCATGATTCGTGTGTGTTCATGAGTTGAGTGCAAGACCCGCCCTGCTGTTATTAGGGCGTTGTAATTGTTTTGATATCCAGTCGCCGGTCGTGGCCAGCGATTCCAGGTCGATGCCGGTGCGTAAGCCTAACCCGTGCAGCATGTACACAACATCCTCGCTGGCGACATTGCCGCTGGCACCCTTGGCATACGGGCAACCACCCAGGCCGGAAACGGATGAATCAAGCGTGCGGATCCCGGCATCGAGGCAGGCTAGAATATTGGCCAGTGCCTGTCCGTAAGTATCATGAAAGTGGACTGCCAGTTGCGCGACGGGCACCACTGAGCTGACCGTTTTGACCAATGTATTTGCCACCGCTGGTGTGCCTGTGCCAATGGTGTCTCCCAGTGAAATTTCATCACAACCCATGTCCATTAGCTGCTCGCATACGACCGCTACGGCATCAGTTTCAATATCACCTTCATAGGGGCAGCCGAGCACGCAGGAAATGTAGCCACGGACACGGATACCGGCGGCCCTGGCCTGTTCAACCACCGGTATGATCCGGGTGATAGATTCGGCGATGCTGCAATTGGTGTTGCGCTTGCTGAAACTCTCGGAAGCCGCCGTGAACACGGCAATTTCACGTGCCCCGGACTCGATCGCACGCTCATAGCCGGTCATGTTGGGTACCAGTACCGGGTAGCGTGTGTCAGATTGCAGGTTCAAACCAGCGATGACCAACTCTGTATCTGCCATTTGCGGTACCCACTTCGGGCTGACGAAACTGCCTGCCTCAATGACGGGTGCGCCGCATTGAGTGAGTCGCTCAATCAATTCTATTCTTGTCGCCGAAGGCAGAGTCTTTTTTTCGTTCTGCAAACCATCACGCGGACCCACCTCTACGATTGTCACAAAATCATTCATGTGTTTTGGTCCAATCAGGTTTGCGTTTTTCGAGGAAAGCGGCCAGGCCTTCCTGTCCCTCACGGGAGACACGTAGTCTGGCAATCAGCTTGGCAGTGTATTTATCAATGATCTGTTGCGATTTCGCGCTATGACCGGCGATTTCAAATGCCAGTTCTTTGCACTCTGCAACCGCCATTGGCCCGCTTTTTAAAAGCTCCTTGATGATGTGCTCAACGGTTTCATCCAGTTGGTCTGCGGGTACGAGTTGTTGAATCAGGCCAATATCCAGGGCTTTCTGAGCACCGAATCGTTCACCACTGAGAAAATAACGCCGTGCGTTAGCTTCGCCAATACAACGTATGACATAAGGCGAAATAACAGCAGGTGCGAGACCCAGGCGGGCTTCGGTCAGGCCGAAACGTGCTTTATCGACAGCAATGGTGATATCACAGGCTGTGATTAAGCCAAGACCACCACCAAAGGCTGCGCCATTGATCCTGGCAATGCTTGGCTTTGACAGGTAATTCAGGCTGCGCATGAGTTTTGCAAGCAGCAATGCGTCAGACTCATTGTCTTCCAGGCTGGCATCCACCAGGCTGCGCATCCAGTTCAAATCGGCCCCTGCAGAAAAACAGGTACCTGAACCGGTGATAACAACTATTCTGACTGAATCATCGTGACCTGCTTCAAGTAATTTCTCAGTTAAATCGACGATCATATTGATATCAAATGCATTATGCACTTCCGGACGGTGCATATTCAGCGTCAGTACGCCGCGCTTATCGGTGCTGCTTTTTAGGGTGTGCATAAACGTATTGCTCGTATGACCCGGCCTTACATTCTGAATATGCCATGCCTGCCGTGTTTGATCGGTGCATTCATAGCCGCCGATAGTGCAAGTCCCAGCACGTGCCGGGTATCAATGGGGTCGATGATACCGTCATCCCATAAACGTGCGGTGGCGTGATAGGGGTGACCTTCCTTTTCGTAGCTGTCGCGAATCGGTTGCTTGAAAGCCTCTTCATCTTCAAATGACCATTTGTTGCCAGAGGCTTCGATGGCGTCTCTGCGGATGGTGGCCAGTACCGATGAAGCCTGTTCACCACCCATGACGGAAATCCTTGCATTCGGCCACATCCAGATCATTCTTGGCTGGTAGGCGCGCCCACACATGGCATAGTTACCCGCGCCAAAAGAGCCACCGATGATGACGGTGAACTTAGGTACATGGGAGGTCGCAACGGCCGTAACCATTTTGGCGCCATCCTTTGCAATTCCGGAATTTTCGGACACCTTTCCAACCATGAAACCAGATACATTTTGTAGGAATATCAATGGTATATTACGTTTATTGCAAATTTGTATGAAGTGTGTTCCTTTCAAAGCACTGTCTGAAAACAGGATACCGTTGTTGGCAACAACGCCGACCGGGTAGCCATGCAGACGGGCAAAACCACACACCAGGGTCTTGCCATAGCGGGCTTTGAATTCATGAAATTCACTTCCGTCAACGAGGCGCGCAATGATCTCACGAACCTTGTATGGATAGCGGGTATCGCGTGAAACAATACCGTAGATTTCTTCGACCGGATAAGCCGGGCTGACCGATTCGGCCATCTCCAGCGGATTGTGCTTTGTACGATTCAGGTAAGCAACGGTCTCACGCGCCAGTTGCAGTGCATGGGTATCATCCAGGGCAAAATGATCGGTAACGCCTGATTTGGAGCAATGCACTTCGGCACCACCCAATGACTCCGCATCGACAATTTCACCCGTGGCGGCTTTCACCAAAGGTGGACCACCCAGGAAGATCGTCCCCTGGTTTTTGACAATAATGGACTCGTCGCTCATGGCGGGAACATACGCGCCACCTGCGGTGCAGGAACCCATGACAACGGCTATTTGCGGGATGTTGGCGGCCGACAGGTGGGCTTGGTTATAGAAGATCCGGCCAAAATGTTCACGGTCGGGGAAGATCTCATCCTGCAAAGGCAGAAATGCTCCCCCCGAATCGACCAGGTAAATACAGGGCAGGTTGTTTTCCAGCGCAATTTCCTGCGCACGCAGATGTTTCTTGACCGTTACCGGCAAATAGCTGCCGCCCTTGACGGTCGCATCGTTGGCTATGATGACCACTTCCTGACCACTGACACGCCCAATACCGGTAATAATACCGGCTGAAGGTGCTTTGCTGTCATACATACCATGGGCCGCCATGGGTGAGAGCTCCAAAAACGGGGTTCCAGGATCAATCAGATTGTTGACACGCTCGCGCGGCAACATCTTGCCGCGCTTTGTGTGCTTTTCACAGGCCTTTTCTCCACCCCCCTTTTCAACCTGATCCAGGTGATGTTGCAGATCGGCAACCAATTCGCGCATATGGACATCATTGGCAGCAAATTCCTTGCTGTTGGGGTCTACCTGCGATTTTATGATTGCCATTACGGCAATTCGATAGCTAGAGCAGTTGCTTCACCACCACCGATACATAAAGCAGCGATGCCTTTTTTCAGACCGCGGTGCTGCATTGCATTGATCAGGGTCACAACTACGCGGGCACCGGATGCACCGATGGGATGGCCCAGAGCACAGGCACCACCATTGACATTCATTTTGTCATGGTCAATGTTTAATTCATGCATGGCGGCCATAGTGACGGTCGCAAACGCCTCGTTGACTTCAAACAGGTCCACCTCGTCAATGCTCCAACCGGCTTTCTCCAAAACCAGCTTGATAGCGCCGATGGGTGCCGTGGTAAACCATTCCGGATCTTGTGAGAAGGTCGAGTGAGCAGCGATGGTGGCCAATGGCGTAAGACCCATATCAGCGGCTTTTTGTGCCGACATCAACACGGTTGCGGCGCCACCGTCAGATATCTTTGAGGACGATGCAGCGGTTACCGTGCCGTCCTTTTTGAACGCTGCCCGTAATGTCGGTATTCTCGCCAGGTCGCACGACGGTGGTTCCTGATCCTCGCTGATGATGCTTTCGCCACGACGGGATTTGACCGTAACAGGCGTGATTTCATCTTCAAACTCACCTTCCATGGCTTTCAGCGCGCGCTCTATGGAGGCGATTGAAAATGCATCCTGTTGCTCACGGGTGAAATCATACTTTTCTGCACAACGCTCGCCGAAAACCCCCATCATCAAATTATCATCGGGATTCTGCAGACCATCGTAAAACATATGATCAAGGACCTGGCCATGACCCATGCGGTAACCGCTGCGGGCCTTCGGTAGCAGGTAAGGTGCAAGTGTCATGTTTTCCATGCCACCGGCAACGACAATCTCTGAGGAGCCTGCAAGGATCTGGTCGTGACCAATCTGTATGGTCTTCATGGCAGAACCACAGGCCTTGTTAATGGTGACTGCACCTGCAGAGGTCGGGATACCCGCTTTGCGCGCAGCGAGGCGGGCGGGTGCCTGGCCAACGCCTGCCGGCAATACACAGCCCATCAGAACGTCATCTACGGCATCAGGTGCGACACCGGCCTGCTCGAGCGCGCCACGTATGGCCGCTGCACCGAGTTCATCAGAGGGGACGGTGGAAAATTGACCTTGAAAAGAGCCGATGGGAGTGCGCTTGGCACCGACTATAACGACTTGGTTGTTCATGTTGAAAACTCCGATTCAGTGTTTGCTAGTGTTGTGTTTACAAAAAATCATGCCTAAAAAATTACGCTTGTTAAATAGATAAAAGCTCGCGACCGATGAGCATTTTGCGAATCTCGTTGGTGCCGGCCCCGATTTCATACAACTTGGCGTCGCGCAGTAAGCGCCCCGCCGGATATTGATTGATATAGCCATTGCCACCCAGTGACTGAATGGTCTCCAGCGCGACATTGACTGCACCGCTGGATGCCTGAAGCAGACAGGCGGCCGGGTCGATGCGGGAGCGGTTTCCAGCATCATAATCTTCGGCGGTCCTGTAGACATAAGCGCGAGCTGATTGCAGTGCTGTATACATATCAGCCAGCTTGGCTTGCATGATGCCGAAGGAGCCAATCGCGCGGTCAAACTGCTTACGCTCCCGCATGTATGGCATGACCAGGTCGAGACAGGCTTGCATCAGCCCGAGCGGACCGCCGGATAGCACCAGTCGTTCAGTGTTCAAGCCGCCCATTAACAGTTTTACACCCTGGTTGACCTCGCCGATGACGTTTTCAACCGGGATTTCGCAATTCTCAAAAACCAGCTCACAGGTGTTGGAGCCACGCATGCCGATCTTGTCCATTTTGGGTTCAGTGCTGAAGCCGGGCATGCCTTTTTCGACCAGAAAACCGGTCATGCTTGATGAACCTGCCTCTTTACCCGCAGTGCGCATATAGACAATCAGAACGTCAGCTTCCGGTCCGTTGGTAATCCACATCTTGTGACCATTGGCCAGCCAGTGATCACCGGCAAGGACTGCCTGGCAATTCATTGAACCAACCACATCTGAGCCCGCGCCGGCTTCCGACATGGCCAGCGCACCCACCAGTTCACCTGAACACAAACCGGGCAGATATTTCTGTCGCTGTGCATCCGTACCGTTTTTGTTCAGGTTGTCCATACAGAGGTTGCTGCTGGCTCCATAGGACAAACCCACTGAACCCGAGGCCCGCGAGATTTCTTCCATCGCAACCACGTGCGCCAGGTAACCGAGGTGGGACCCACCCAGTGAATCCGGAATGGTCATGCCGAGTAAACCCAGCTCCCCCAGCTTTGGCCATAACTCCTGTGGGAATGTATTGCTGGTATCGATCTCGTGTGCACGTGGTGCAATTTCCTGCTCGGCGAAGCGTTTCACGGTTTCGCGCAGCATTTCCAGATCTTCGTTAAGCGGCATGGTTACGTGCATGGTGTTGTCCCGGTCGGAATCAGCATTAAATTGTACCTGATTACTGGATTACCCACATCCGCGCGTGGGCCGTTTCTGGCGCGAAACAGTAAACAAGTGTCCAGGCTTTTATTAGAAAAAACTAAATAATGGTTGACAGGGCTTTTTGAGAATGGGATAAAGTCGTCATGAACGCAAATACTGCTCTCCTACTAGGCCTACTTATTATTCCGACACTCAGTGGGGTAATATTGATCGCCTAGAAGACCAGGAAACAGATCAGCAAAACCCCGCAACCGAGAGGAAGCGGGGTTTTTTTTAGCAAAACATTTACCGAAACAGATTGAAAACTGAAAGCAGAGAAAACAGACTAATGAAACCATCTACACATTTGGCACCGGAGCTCCGTAGCGGATCTCAAGTACTTCTCGAAGCACTCGAGCGCAACGGCGTGAAGCAGATTTTTGGCTATCCGGGTGGCACGATTATGCCCGTTTATGATGCATTGGTCGGAACCAGCCTTAAGCACTATCTCTGCCGTCATGAACAGGGTGCAGCACTGGCTGCCGATGCCTATGGCCGGGTCACCAGGAGGGCAGGTGTGTGTATGGCGACTTCCGGTCCCGGCGCCACCAACCTGGTCACCGGTATCGCCAATGCATTCATGGACTCGGTGCCGATGGTAGTGATAACCGGACAGGTACCCTCCGCACTGCAGGGCACTGATGCTTTCCAGGAAGTGGATATTTTCGGCATCACTTTGCCGATTGTGAAACACAGCTATATCGTCCGCGATGTGGCCGATATACCCGCTGTGGTCAACGAGGCATTCCAGCTTGCCGAGGGTGGCCGGCCTGGTCCTGTATTGATCGATTTACCCAAGGATATTTCCGCGGGTATGGGCGAAGCCGTTTACACGCCTCCGGTAAAACAGCCTGAATTGCCCGCGCCTGACGCAGGGGCGATGCAGATGGCCACTGAAATGCTGTCACGGGCCAGGCGTCCGTTGGTTATCGCCGGTGGCGGGATAGCCATCTCGGATTCTGTGGAAGTCTTTCGCAAGTTTATTGCTCGCACCGGTGTTCCGGTAACTGCCACGCTTAAAGGTTTGGGTGTCATCCCGTCAGATGCCCCCGGTTTTGTAGGTATGTTGGGTATGCATGGCAACGGAGCGGCCAATCACGCCGTGCAGAATTGTGATTTGCTGATGGTCGTCGGCGCACGCTTTGATGACCGGGCCACCGGCCACCTGGCAGAGTTTGCCAAGTCAGCACGTATTATTCATCTCGATATCGATCCTGCCGAAATCTCGAAACTGCGTAAGGCAGACGTTGC
>RCND010002175.1_pt1 | contig 10959 bp, 8 predicted proteins | sample 2041351 | NCBI WGS metagenome assembly RCND01 (sample SAMN09708230, study PRJNA481090) | Marine sediment metagenome, whole genome shotgun sequencing project. | biome: marine sediment; feature: ocean; material: sediment; isolation source: Sewage treatment plant 12B marine sediment (STP12B) ...
GCCATTTTCAGGCAAATTCACAACTTGGGATATTTATTTGTAATTTTAGTTATCAAAACCTATTTACTTGAACAACCTATTTACAACGGACTTCATTAAAACCGCTCCTATTTCTGTAGCGATTTTGGACAAAAACCTGTGTTTTGTGAGTTACTCCAAAATTTGGCTCAAGGAATTTAATATTAAAGAAAAGAACATTGTAGGCAAATACTATTACGATGTTATTCCTAATACTCCTGAACGATTAAGAAGAGTTTGCCGGAATGGTCTTAAAGGTAAAAGCAGCAACATTAAAGGTCAAAAATTCATTGATCTTAGTGGCAACATTCAATGGCTCAAATGGAAGGTGGATCCTTGGAACGATTATGAAGGAAATAATGCGGGTATTATCATTTTTGCTGAGGATATCACAACTACTAATAGAAAAAAAGAACTCTTAAGCAAAGCACAGGACGTAAGTAAGATTGGGGGTTGGGAATTAGACTTGGCCACAAACCAATTACACTGGACAGACGTTACCAAAAAGATCCATGAGGTGTCCAAGGATTTTAATCCAAAAATTGACGAAGGCCTAAACTTTTACAAAGAAGGGGAGACCCGGAAAAAAATCACAAAACTCGTTAGCGATTGTATCAAAAATGGCAGCCCTTATGATATAGAATTGCAAATTATTACCGCCAAAGGCGATGAGCTTTGGGTACGAGCCAAAGGGGAAGCAGAATTTCACAAAGGCAGCTGTGTTCGACTTTTTGGAACATTCCAAGATATTGATCAAGAAAAAAAGGTTGAGCTTAAATATAGAGAAACTTCCGAGCGACTTAAAATTGCTGCCAACGCGGCCCATATAGGAATTTGGGAATACGATTTTACCAAGAATAGAATTGTGTGGAATGATCAACAGTTTAAACTCTATGGAATTAAAAAGGATGACTTTGATGGGGATTATGATGCATGGAGGTCCAATATTCATCCTGATGACCAAGAAAAAACCAGAATAGAAGAAGAAATGGTCATGAATGGGGAAAAAGACCTTAACCACGATTTCAGGGTAGTTTGGCCCGACGGCACTATTCGTCACATTCATGCTAAAGCTGTAATGCTTAAGGATAAAGAAGGAAAGCCCCTTAAAATGATCGGCACCAATTGGGATATAACCCTGGTTAAAGAGGCGCAACTAAAATATAAAGAAGTTGCCAAAAGATTAAATGTAGCAACCAACGCGGCCAAAATAGGAATTTGGGAATACGATATTGCCAATAATCGTAGCGTTTGGGATGATCAAGTGTACAAACACTACGGAATTACCAAAGAAGATTTTAATGGGAGTGATTCAGCATGGAGGGCTATGCTACATCCTGAAGACCGGGAAAGTACCAGGATAGAGGAAGAAAAGGTCCTAAAAGGGGAAAAAGAACTTAACCACATTTTTAGGGTGGTTTGGCCTAACGGCACTATTCGTCACCTGCAATCCGCAGCTGTATTGCTTAAGGATGAAAAAGGAAGACCCCTTAAAATGATCGGCGCCAATTGGGACATGACCACAATAAAAGAGGCCGAAGAAGAACTTAAAAACCTCTTAGAGGTAACCAATGAACAAAATAATAACTTGTTGAACTTTGCCCATATCGTTTCCCATAATTTAAGGTCACATTCCAGTAACCTTTCTATGTTGAGCAGTTTCCTTGTTAAGGAAGAAAATGAAGAAGAACGTAAGAACCTGATCACTATGATCGATGAGGCGACCAGCGGCTTAAACGAGACCGTACAACATCTTAATGAAGTGGTTCATGTAAAGACCAATGTAAACGGTAATATGGCATCTATTAATCTGTACACCACTCTTAAGAACGTAGAAAAGAACATAAGTACCTTATTTAAGGAAAAAGAGGTAATCTGCAAAATAGATGTACCCAAATCACATAACCTAAAAGCCGTTCCTGCCTATTTAGATAGTATTTTGTTAAATCTATTTACTAATAGCTTAAAATATAGTGCCCCCAATAGACAACCCCAAATTATGGTCTCTTCAAAAAAAGAGGGAAATAAGGTAGTTATTGCCTTCAGCGATAATGGTCAGGGCATAGATTTAGACCGTCATGGTCGCAAAATATTTGGCATGTACAAAACATTTCATGGTAATAAAGATGCAAAGGGAATTGGTCTTTTTATCACCAAAAACCAAATAGAGGCCATGAATGGTAAGATTGAAGTTGAGAGTACCGTGAATGTTGGTACTACTTTTAATTTATATTTTGACGCAAACTAATAATGGCAACTAAAAACAGGGTAGAGCGCGCTTGTATCATTGATGATGATCCCATTTTTATCTATGGAATTAAAAGAATCATGAATGAGATTGATTTCTGTGATGAGATCATTGTTTATGCGAACGGGGAAAGTGCGTTAAACGAACTGGGATCTCTGGCACAGGAAGGAAAGAAATTACCAGACGTAATACTGTTAGATCTGAACATGCCCGTTATGGATGGGTGGGTCTTTTTAGATGATTTTGTAAAAATCCCCAACCATAACCAAGATCACCTCTCTTTTTACATTCTGAGTTCTTCGATCCATCCCGGTGACATTGAAAAGGCGAAAAATTACCCAATAGTGAACAAATTCATCTCAAAGCCGGTTACTATTTCCGATTTAAAACATATACTAAAAGAACTGGCTTAGTGTAAATTTATATGTAATTTCTTCTTAACTTGTTCTTACTAAGCATACGAGACTACCTCTCCTATTTAATTGATAGCAACATAAAACATTTGAAAATGAAAAGAATTATTTTGGCTTGTATTGCAATTTCATTTTTTGCTTGTAAGACAAGTACTATTGGCAACAAAGAGGTTATTGCCCCTAAAAATGTCATCCTTTTGATAAGTGATGGCACAGGATTGTCACAGATTTCCTCTGCCTTCTACTTCAAAGATTCTTTACCAAACTATGCCCGATTTAAAGACATTGGCCTAATAAAAACTTCATCTTCCAGGGAGGATGTTACCGATTCTGCTGCGGGGGCGACAGCTTTTGCATGTGGGGTCAAAACATACAATGGTGCGATAGGAGTGGCCGATGATTCTACAGAGGTAAAAAATTTGGTCGAAATCGTTTCAATGAAAAATATTAGAACTGGAATGATTGCCACTTCTTCTATAACCCATGCCACACCCGCAAGTTTTTTTGCACATACACTTAATAGAGGGTCAGCCGAGGAAATTGCTTTACAATTGGCAGCATCAGAGGTGGATTTTTTCGCTGGTGGCGGACTACAATTTTTTAACAAACGTCAAGATGGTCAAAACTTGTTGAATGCACTGAATAAAAATAGATTCACTATAGACACTACTGCTCTTGGTGACTTTTCCAAAATTAGATCTAGCGAAAAGGCTGCTTATCTTTTGGCAGAAGATGCTATGTCTCCGGCAGCTGAAGGTAGGGGGGACTTCCTTTCAAAAGCAACGACATTGGCCATTCAATTTTTAAGTAAAGATGATGCAGGCTTTTTTATGATGGCCGAGGGTTCGCAGATAGATTGGGCCGGACATGAAAACAATGGGCCATACCTGGTATCGGAACTTATTGATTTTGATGATGCTATAGGCAAAGCATTGGATTATGCCGAGAAAGATGGCAATACCTTGGTCATAGTAACTTCTGATCATGAAACGGGTGGTTTTACTTTGTCCGCAAAAAAGAAGAAAAGAGAAGACGGAACTGAGTATAGTGATTATAGTGAAGCTGGTATGACATTTTCAAATGGAGGGCATTCTGCTGCTTTGATTCCTGTTTTTGCATTTGGCCCTGGCTCGGAAGCATTCGTGGGCATTTATGAGAATAATGACATATTTGAAAAAATATTGAAAGTTACTAAATGGAGCGGGCAAGACTAATTGTAAAAGAAAGCTGCAGCGAACAAAGACCAGTTATTGCCAAAGTTCAAATTAACGATTGATTTTTGCACGGAACGAAACAAAAAATACTACTAATAATTAAATAATACCATTATGGGAAAAGGTCAAGACGCAAAGAAAAACGTAAAAAAAGCACCTGAAAAAACGGCTAAAGAAAAGAAACAAGAAAAGAGATTGAAAAAGTCAAAGTAAGTGGGTAATTATCCCTAAAAATTGAATCTCAAGGGACTAATTTCATACCCCAGGTGTAAAATCCTCAGGTGCGTTTTGGGGTAGGTGCGTAGTTCCTACCCCCTGTATCATTTAAGATTGATAAATAATTACGATACAAATTTAGGCCCGTATATTACTTTGCACTACTACACGTTTTTTAAGTTTGTGTTCAAAATTAACTCTATAGGACTTTAAACGTGCTCATTATGTTAATTTAGCATAGATATAGGGTAAATTTGTGGTGATTTTCCACAATAGACAGTTTTAACTTTACTATTACTTTTTAAATAGTTTAGCTATGCTTGCACAGAAACCTACTTTTGAGTCGATAACCCCAAATTTTGGGCATTCGTTCACCTACCAAAAATTCGACGAAAACAATAAGAACAGAAATACCGTTTGGCACTACCACCCTGAAATAGAATTGGTGTACGTAAACGGAGGGACAGGCAAACGGCAAGTGGGCAGCAACTTGTCGTATTATACTTGGGGCACGTTGATTTTAGTGGGCAGCAACTTACCACATTGCGGTTTTACCGATCAGCTTACCGGCAACAAGAACCAGACCGTCATACAGATGAAAGCGGATTTTTTGGGAAACGAATTTTTAAATGTCCCCGAAACGGCCAAAATAAAAAAACTATTTCAACTAGCTCAGCGCGGCATTGTGTTTTCAGGAAATACTAAAACTACGGTTGGTGCTATGATGGAAGAAATGGAACAACAGACCGATTTTCAGCGCTTGGTTTCCATATTGCTCGTTTTAAACGAATTGACGAATACCGATGAATTCCGGATTCTTAATGCCGACGGATTCGCCTTATTGTCGGATGTAAAGGACAACGACCGCATTAATTTGGTCTTCAATCACGTAAAGATCAACTTTAAGGAGGAAATTCCATTGGAGGATGTTGCCGATCTGGCCAGTATGACGGTTCCGTCTTTTTGCCGCTATTTTAAAAAGATTACCAGTAAAACATTTACCCAGTTCGTCAATGAATATCGATTGGTACATGCTTCTAAATTGCTTGCCGAACAACCCATTAGCATCACGGAAGTCTGTTTTGAAAGTGGATTCAACAATTTTTCACATTTCAACAAAAAGTTTAAGGCATTCACGGGACAGAATCCGTCGGAATATCGAAAACAACTTACAACGGTACTTGAGTAATACGGTTAAGTTAGCTCATTAATAAACAGTAGTCTTAAAATTAACTTGGCCGGCCAAGGAAAAAGTGCTATAAAAGGTTTCTTTTATGGGACTTGCACTAGGGAGCGATAAACCACCGTTTATTTGAACTTATGCAATTTGCGGTTAATAACCCTTCACAAGTTTATTTAGAGGTATAATTATACTTGATATGTTATTTGGTTATTTATGAAGATGAAATTCAATGTGAATTATTTCAATCCATTGAGAATGATAAAAACATAAAGTATTTCAGGCATGAACCGATGCTAAAAGTTAAGCTAAAGCGAGGAAACCTACAAAGTTTGCAACTTCAATCGTAAAGTTCAAATAAACGATACCTCTAGCTTATATAACGAGCATAATTAACTTCCTCCCGCTATATTTTGGGAATAAAGAACATAATGTGCTTTGAAATTTGATGCCAATAATGAAAACCGCCCCTCAAATGCAAAGAGCTCCATAGCACACATCACTTTTATTCAGCCCGGAGAAGTAAAAGCAATTCGATCATAAATGTAAGATGCTAGCCTGTTTTTTTTAAGCTAGCCGATTTTCTCTTTCATCCCGGTCCCTATTTTTTGCTTTACTAGAAATTCCTCTACAACGGCTGTAAGACTCGGTTTCCCGATAGATTGAAGGTCATAAAAAACTCTTGTGCTTGGTTTCTTAATATCGATTACCCGATTCAAATCAATAGGTGTACCGATTACCACGGAATCACATTCGCAGCTATTGATAGTCGCCTCCAAATCCCGAAGTTGCTTATCACCATATCCCATCGCTGGTAATAATGTCCCGATCCCGGGATAGGAACGGAAAGTATCTTTCAGTTCCCCTACCAGGAATGGCCGTGGGTCTATCATCTCCGTAGCACCGAATTTTTCAGCAGCCAGCGTACCGGCTCCAATTTTCATCCCTCCATGGGTCAGTGTGGGACCATCTTCTACGACCAATACTTTCTTGTTGCGGATTATTGAGGAATCGGCTACGCTGATAGGTGAAGCAGCATCGATCACAATAGCTTGGGGAACAATTTCGGCAATCATCTTTCTAATCTTTGCAATATTCTCGGGAGGTGCGCTGTCTATTTTATTGATAATCACGACATCGGACATTCTCAGCGTTACTTCTCCTGGATAATACCGCATTCCATGGCCTGCCCTATGCGGGTCCGTTACGGTGATATGCAAATCAGGAGTATAGAAAGGAAAATCATTATTTCCACCATCCCAAACGATGATATCACAACCATCGGGATCATTCTCAGCAGCCCGAAGAATTGCTTCGTAATCAACACCTGCATAGATGACATTGCCCCGAACGATATGCGGTTCGTATTCTTCCATTTCTTCTATGGTACAATCGTATTTCTCCAGGTCCTCGAGGCCGGCGAAACGCTGTACCTTCTGTGCTTCCAGGTCTCCATAAGGCATAGGATGACGGATGGCCACAACTTTCAGACCTTTTTCGATCAGGACCTCCATTAATCGTCTTGCTGTCTGGCTCTTTCCGCAGCCTGTGCGGGTTGCCCCGATACTGATTAATGGTTTAATGCTTTTGATAGAAGTATCTTTCCTGCCGAGCAACACAAAATTAGCACCGGCCGTATTTACCTGTGCGCTTTTATGCATCAGGTATTCGTAAGACACATCCGAATAGGAAAAAACGACATCATCGATTTTCAATTCAACAATGAGTTTTTCAAGCTCTTTTTCATCATAGATGGGAATGCCATCAGGATAGTTTTTCCCAGCGAGGGAGGCGGGATATTTACGGTTGATAATATTCGGGATCTGTGCTGCCGTGAAAGCCGCCACTTCGTAGTTTTCGTTATCCCTGTATACCGTATTAAAGTTGTGAAAATCACGGCCGGCAGCGCCCATAATGAGGATTCTTTTTGCTATCATATTCAGTTCGTTTTTATCGGTTCTTCTTTCTTCGAAGATATTCTAAGGAATCTAATGTAAATATGACCTATATCAGTAGAGGGAATATAAGAAGTCTTGTTCTTTCGGAATTAAAAACAGCTGCTATTTCCCATCCGCTTTAAAAAAACAGAATAGCAGCCCGAAGATGAAGCAAATCGATTCGCTTGAAGATTATTGAAAAGTGAATCAAAGAAGTATAACCAAAACCGTTTTACTGTTCAACTCGGGGAACTTCCAAATGAAAACACTCAAAATGATTATGAGGTAATGCCTGGAAATGATGGAGTATATTATGGTTTTAGCGTGATATGGATAACGTAAGTTCCTATATATGAGATTTATCACATTTTCTAAGGCCACTTTTATCTAATTTTGGTCGTAATTGGATATAGAACAAGTAACTAGCGATAAAAATTTTTCTGTTACCAAATATTAAAAGAACGTACTCATGCAAGAAAAAAGATTAGATTTAGCAGGACCCGGAATTAGCACCTATGAAGAAGTAAGCAAAATTCTTCCTGATAACTACAAGGCAGTATTACCACCATTAAAGAGGATGGAAGCGCTGTATATGATTAAAGACTACATAGAAAAAGGTTTAGCAGAGGCCTTAAATCTGCAAATGGTTCAGGTACCATTAATCGTAAGAAAGGATAGTGGTGTAAATGATTATCTGGACCGTGACGGCTCTCGCACTCCTGTGGAGTTTCCGGCAGGACTGGGATTAACTAAACGCATAGAGGCACAGGTGGTACAGGCGGCAACCAAATGGAAACGCATGGCTTTGGCACAATTTGATTGTGCAGTTGGGCAAGGCATCAATACGGATATGAGAGCTATAAGAAAGGATTATTTTCTTGATCATGACCACTCTGCGTATGTCGATCAATGGGATTGGGAAAAGCGGATCTCTGAAGAAGACAGGACCTTAGATTATCTAAAAGATGCCGTTAGGAAAATCTGGAAGGTAATTAGAGACGCCGGTGTTATGGCCAAAACACATTTTCCGGAATTAGACGATTCCAAATATCCCGATTTCCCGGAAGAACTCAAATTCATTCATGCAGAAGAGATCCTGGCCATGTATCCTGATCTGCCGAGAAAGCAAAGAGAAAACAAGCTTCTAGAAACATATCCTGCCGTATTTATCATTGGCATTGGTTCAGTACTAAAAGATGGCTATCCCCACGAGATGCGTGCAGCGGACTACGATGACTGGATTACGCCAACCACAACAATAAATGGCGAACAAATGTACGGACTAAATGGCGACATCCTGGTGTATAATCCAGTAACCAAAAGACGGCATGAGTTGAGTTCAATGGGGGTGCGAGTTACCAAAGACACTATGAAAGCCCAATTGGAGCTCTCTGGGCAGACAGATTTTCTTAAACTTCCTTACCATCGGGCTATTTTAAATGATGAAATTCCATTGAGTATCGGTGGCGGAATTGGTCAGGCAAGAACGTATATGTACCTTTTAAGAACCGCGCATCTGGGTGAAGTAACCGTTTCTATCTGGCCTGATGAATTGAAAGCGATTTGTGCCAAAAAAAATATTCATGTTTTAGAATAAGCGGGTATATTTAACAGGGGACGATTCCGCAGTTCTGACTTACTGTCTTGCCTGTATGGCAGTTCGCTCATTGTATAGGCGGTCTTATTGCGCTGCGCTCTGTGCACCCGGAAGGTGTGTAAACCGGCAGGCAGAAATCTTTGCCTTATTTTTACAAAGTTCAAATAAACGATGAAATATATTCAATCATTAATCACCGATTGTGGCCAAAAGAAATAGGTTAGAATATTATATTAAAAAAAGTGACATAAAAATAGAGCAAATGGGGCGTCGACCAATATTGGCTTTAAGTATATTTCTGCTATTCCTTCTAAAAACAGCGGCGCAGCAACCAGTACCGATTCCTACTGCCGCTCAGCTGCAATGGCAAAATGCAGAATTGGCTGCCTTAATAAGTATCGACTTGCATGTATTCAATAAAAGCCCCTATGTTCAACCTGAGAATCGAATAACCCCAATCAAAGATTACAATATTTTCAATCCTCAGCAGTATGATATGGACCAATGGGTCAAGTCGCTAAAGGATGGGGGCTTCAAAGTCGCTATTTTGACCGTAAGTCATGAAACAGGATTCTTTTTTTATCAAAGTTCGGCTACTCCATACTCTATGAAAGCTTTGAATTGGCATGATGGAAGAGGGGACATTCTTCGTGATTTTAAAGCCTCATGTGAAAAATACGATATACTACCCGGCGTTTATATCGGAACACGCTGGAATTCCTTTTACGGCATATACGATTTCAAGGTACACGGTGAAAATGACTTTGCCGCTAATAGGCAAAAGCATTATAATCAAATGATCGAAAAAATCGTTGAGGAGATTTTTACCAATTATGGTGAGTGGTTCATGGTCTGGTTCGACGGAGGAGCGCACGGGCCTGGACAAGGAGGACCTGACATACTCTCCATAATTGAGAAGCACCAGCCACAAATCCTTTTCTATCATAATCTTCAGAGGGCCGATATACGTTGGGGAGGAAGCGAAAAAGGCACGGTACCTTATCCGTCTTGGGGTACTTTTCCATTCAAGGCCATAGGGGCTGGGGAGAGCGCCAGGGAAGAAATAGCCTCCAACGACTTTCAGTTATTGAAAACCGGGGACCAGGATGGTAAATTCTATATGCCAGCGATGAGCGATGCACCCCTGAGAGGCAATGGTGGTCATGACTGGTTTTGGGCTCCAAACAGAGCGGAAGTTCTATATCCATTGGACAAGTTGATTTCAATGTACTATAATTCTGTTGGCCATAATTCTACTCTTATTTTAGGTGTTACACCAGATTCAAGAGGATTAATTCCGAAAGCCGATGTCAAACGTTTAAAAGAATTCGGGGATGAAATAAAGTTACGTTTTTCCAATCCGATCAAAACCGTTTCGGGTATGGGGAATAAAATCAACCTTCGACTTTCAAGGAAGGAAGTCATAAATCAAGTGGTATTAATGGAGGAGATTTCTCTAGGTGAGCGTATAAGAAAATTCACATTAGAGGCAAAAACCGACAAAGGCTGGCAAACACTTTTCGAAGGTTCATCAATTGGCCATAAATTTATTCATGATTTTGATGACCTAGAGGTGTACGAAGTTCAGCTTAAGATTACCTCTGCTATAGGAGTTCCGAAAGTCAAGAAAATGGAAATCTTTAAAAATTAAAGGAATCGATTTTGATTTGGTCTAGCCAGAACTTTTTCCGACCTTAAATTTTGATGACAAATAAAAGGATAGGTTAATGACCTCAATTAAGTTGCTTAGCCTTCACTAAATAACATCAAGGAAAGTATTACTTGCTTTTTATCTTAGCTCGTTAAACTTCCTTAACTAAGTTCTAAATATAAGGACCAGATACAGCAGAAACATTCTGCATTATTGAGGCATATGCGGAGGATAGTAGTTAGCAATAAAGATATGAAGGGAAATAAACATATAGAAAGAGATGGGCAACAGGTAACAAAAATACTTGACAACAGAACTTTAGAAGTTGATTATCGAAACTTAAAGCCTATACTGAAGAAGGGAATGATCGTGTTAGATGTTGGATGTGGTACAGGGGCAATTTCAAAGGATATTGCTAAAGCTGTAGGTCAAAACGGAAAAGTAATTGGTATTGATAATACTGAAAAATTTATCGAAAGTGGCAA
>RCND010002176.1_pt1 | contig 10958 bp, 7 predicted proteins | sample 2041351 | NCBI WGS metagenome assembly RCND01 (sample SAMN09708230, study PRJNA481090) | Marine sediment metagenome, whole genome shotgun sequencing project. | biome: marine sediment; feature: ocean; material: sediment; isolation source: Sewage treatment plant 12B marine sediment (STP12B) ...
GCCAATTCTATCATATATTGAATCCCTATAGGCATCCGTTAGAAAAAGATTATCGGATACTTTTATCGAAAAACCATCTATTGGCTTATTTCTATAAAATTCTGAAGACGGCTTTCTTTTCTTATCCAATGTGCTGACGTAAAAAGCTATCCATGCCGGTAATCTGCCGTAATGTGAAAGTGCCTTTAATACCGTAACATTCTTCAACGCGGTCTCTGAATATTCCGGTATTAAATCTTGAAAAGTATCATTCAACGCTATTTTTCCTAGTTCCTCCATTTTCATAATAACGGGTAGTGTCGCTAAAATTTTCGTTATCGAAGCTAAATCATAAATATGTTGTGGAGTGACTTTTTCCTCTGATGTATAGGTAGGCTTTCCAAATCCCTTATTATAAATCACCTTTCCTCTGCGCGCAATTAAAACTTGTGCTCCAGGATACATCAATGAATCCAATCCGTCTTTAACCAACTTATCAACTTCTGCCAACTTTTTGGAACTAAAACCCACACGCTCAGGTATGCTATATCCCAAACGTTTTAAAGAGCTTATTTGTTCGTTTGTTTTAACAGGAAAATCAGCATGGGCAGAAACTGGCAAAACACCTTTGGCATCGATGGCCCCAAATATCAACTGGGCGGTTTTTTGCTGGGCGATTTCGCTATTTTGGTACGCAACTATAACCCCGTCTATGTTTTTGAAGGAATCAACGTCTAATAAAGCATAAGGTTTGGCAAAGACCGATAGAATTAAGTTTGAGGTACGCTCTTTTGCAATCTCCTCTAACCAACTAAGTTCTTTTTTAGAGAATTTATAGGGTTTCCACGGGCTTTCATTACTCTTGTGATGCCCAATGATTACCAAATTAAATTCTTTCAGTTTATTTTTTAAAGTGGCTATATCCTTACCATTGACCTGGGTAACTTTGGCATATTTATTCAATTCGGTTATAAATGGCTTGCTATTATCATCTCCAAACTTTACATAAGCGATTTTCTTAATTTCCAACTTTTTGATACCCAATAGGTAAAACTTGTTCTTTACCACGGTTATCGCATTCTCAATGGCCTCTTCATAGACCAAATCACTTTGTAGTGAATTCAGGTCTTCATATAAATTATTGACATTTATTGGTTTGTAATTATTTAATCCGACTTTGTACTTCGCCAAAAGTATCTTTTTTACAGAATTGGATAATCTTTCCTCAGTGATTCTTCCGCGATTATAGGCTTTTAAGAGCTTTTCTTTTGCTTTGGCAACTTCCGTGGGCATTAGCAGCATATCGTTACCTGCTATAAATGCGGCAAGCTCTACATCCCCATCTTTGCCGTAATTGGTAACCCCTTTCATGTTCAAGGCATCTGTGAACACCAAACCATTAAATCCCATTTTTTCTTTAAGAATACCTGAAATTATCTGTTCTGATAATGACGATGGCAATTCTTTTTTTATCTCTAAGCTCGGGACATTTAAATGTGCCACCATAACACTACTTAATCCGGCCTTAATCAGTTTTCTATATGGATATAGTTCAAGACTATCCAAACGCTTTTTGGAAAATTCAATCAATGGTAATGCATAATGTGAATCTGTTGCCGTATCACCGTGACCAGGGAAATGTTTTCCACTGGAAAGAACTCCTGCACTTTCCATTCCTTTCATAAAAGCAATTCCCTTGTCAGCAACATTTTCGCGGTCTTCACCGAAGGAACGAGTTCCAATAATTGGATTTAGGGGATTAGTGTTGATATCTATATCCGGTGCAAAATTGATATGTACACCCAATCGTTTGGCATGAACACCTATTTGATGTCCTACCTTTTCAACCACTGAATTGTCCTTGATGGCGCCTAAAGTCATATTCCATGGAAAGGCATATGTAGAATCCAATCGCATAGCAAGGCCCCATTCCGCATCCATACCCACCATAAGTGGAATTTTGGAAGCAGATTGATACGAATTTGTAAGTTTCGCTTGTCTGACCGGACCTCCCGTTGAAAAAATAACACCACCTATATGATGCTCTTTAATTAAGGCTTTGACTTTTTCTGTGCTCGCCTTATTTTGATTAGAAGCGACACTCACCATGAACAACTGCCCTAACCTTTCATCCATGGTCATGGCATCATACTTGGCGTTGACCCAATTTTGCTGGGCCAGACTATCTTTTACCACCAACGGATTGCTCTGCGCATTTGCGTAAAGAACAAACAGTAAAAACAATGGAATAATGCTATAAAATCGCATATTGGATAAGTCTAAGGAGATAACTATTAATCAAAAAAAATATTGCTTTTCATCGAATTCCACAAATATCATGGTTAAGAAGAAACAAATACAATACCAAATGCAATACTACATAAACCGGCTATGCCAACTTTCTGAGGCTGGCACCTCCCAATGCTCAAGATATTCGCCTTTATTGGTAACTAAATTATTAAAAACAATGGTGTTCATTGATACTGCTTTCTGCTTTGCCATTTTCTTAAAATCGATTAAAGGCTTATAGGCAACGAACTCGCCTTGTTTGTAAGAGACATTCATCTTATCGAGCAACTCCACATTATATTTCTTTTCCAATTGCTGAATATAATGTACCGATGCATCAATTGAACAACCAGATGCTGCCGTTTGTGATTGATCTAATGCCAAAACAATAAAACGATTGTACCGAATTTCATAACCTGCCTGTAAATCACTGCCATGAGCTGTCCATTCCTGAACAAAGGCATCTAACTCCTGCCCCAATTCCTTTAGCTCCTCTTTATTGAAACTACGATTGGCTTGGTAAATCCAAACTCTGGATGATTCTGGTAAGACATTGAATTCTACTAACATATTCTAAAGTTCAAGTTCAAGTTCAAATTTACGGGATTGGTATTTGGAATTTGGTGCCTGGAATTTATATTTTTATAAGTCCTCCGCATTTGCAATGAGTTCAGCAATATCCATAACTGCGATACTGGACTCCTTTTCTTTGCTCTTTATACCATCGGTCATCATGGTATTACAAAAGGGACATGCGGCGGCAATAATATCAGGTTGTGTCTCCAGTGCTTGTTCAGTACGCTCAATATTAATGTCCTTATCCCCTTTCTCCGGTTCTTTGAACATTTGTGCCCCACCAGCACCACAACATAATCCTCTGGTCTTACAACTTTTCATTTCGACCAATTCGGCATCCAATTTTTTAATTAAATCCCTTGGTGCTTCAAATATATTATTGGCCCTACCTAAATAACAGGGGTCATGGAATGTGATTCGTTTTCCTTTAAAGGCACCACCTTCCATGCTAATTCGTCCTTCATCCAATAACTGCTTTAAAAATTGGGTATGGTGTACTACTTCATAATTACCACCTAATCCCGGATATTCATTTTTCAATGTATTGAAACAATGCGGACAAGCTGTAACTACCTTTTTAACCTCATAGGCATTCATTACCTCTATATTGGTAACTGCCTGCATTTGAAATAAAAACTCGTTACCTGACCTCTTGGCAGGGTCCCCGGTACAGCTTTCTTCGGTTCCCAGTACTGCGAAAGACACATTGGCCTTATTAAGAATCTTAACAAAGGCTTTGGTAATTTTCTTTGCCCTGTCGTCAAAACTGCCAGCGCAGCCCACCCAGAATAATACTTCAGGTTGTTGTCCTGCGGCAAAAAGTTCTGCCATTGTTGGTACTTTCAATTCGCTTCCCATACTTAGGATTAATTATTTTTTAGGATTCATCTTTCCAATTCAACCGATCCATTTGGTTGAATGGCCATGGTGCTCCATTATTCTCTATATTACCCATCATATTGTTCAAATCTGATGGTGCTGCAGATTGTTCCATAACCAAATATTGTCTCATATCCATAATTATTGACAATGGATCAATACTAACGGGACAGGCTTCTGTACAGGCATTACACGAGGTACAGGCCCAAAGTTCTTCCCTCATTATATAATCATCCAGTAATTGTTTTCCGTCATCTACAAAACTACCCTTATTGGTGTCTAAATTCTTACCAACCTCTTCTAACCTATCACGGGTGTCCATCATTATCTTACGCGGAGATAGCTTCTTCCCTGTTAAATTTGCTGGGCATTCGCTTGTACATCTACCACATTCAGTACAAGTGTAAGCATTGAGTAACTGTACCCAATCAAGGTCGGTAACATCAGACGCCCCGAATTTTTCCGGCTCCCCCGTGTCTTCAGCAGGCGCAGCATACGGATCAGCATCTGGATCCATCATCAACATAACTTCCTGGGTAACGGAATCAAGATTTCTTAATTCGCCCTTAGCAGCTAATTTTCCAAAATAAGTGTTGGGGAAAGCCAATAGAATATGTAAATGTTTGGAATAGTAGAGATAATTCAAAAAGAACAATATCCCTACAATATGCAACCACCATGCACTTCGTTCAATAAGAATGAGTGATTGTGTCGACACTCCATCGAAGAAAGGAATCAAAAATTGACTGATTGGGAACGAACCTGCCTGGGTATAATGCACTGCCCCTAGTTGTTGCAGCTGAAAATCAGCGGCGTTCATACCCAAAAATAAGAACATTAAGACCAATTCAATATACAGAATAAGGTTACCGTCATTCTTCGGCCATCCTTTCATTTCAGGCTTTATAAATCTTTGGAGTTTTATTACATTCCTACGAATCCAGAATATAATTACCGCGACAATTACTAAAAAGGCCAATACTTCGAATGAGCCAATGAGTACGTTGTAAACAGTGCCTAAAGGGGCAAATATTCTATGTGTGCCCAAAAGACCATCGATTATAATTTCAAGAACCTCAAGGTTAATTATAATGAAGCCGACATAAACCAATATATGGAGAATTCCAGGGATAGGTCTGACAACCATTTTGGTCTGGCCCAAAGCAATTTTGGCCATATTCTTCCATCGTTGGGATCTGTTATCACTAACGTCTAACTCCTTACCTAATTTAATGTTCCTGACAAGTTTCTTTACATTGCGTGCAAAAAATCCGATACCAATAAGAAGTACTACAGCAAATAAAATATTAGGAAGGTATTCCATTTATGGTTGATCTATTTTTTCGGCAGGGTCATTTTCAGTAGGGACATAATCCTTTTGTTTTTTACCAAAAACCGAAACATTGACATATCTTTTCGGATTCATACGAAAATCCTGAAGTAACAAATCCAATTCTTTTGAAGCATTGTTTAAATTATTATACAATTGCTCATCTTTCATCAGTTTACCCAAAGACCCATCACCCTTCTCAATTTGGCCTAAAATTTTATCTAAATTCGAAACTGTTGATTCCAAGCTAGCCAAGGTACGGCCTAATCCTGCGTTGTTCAGTGAATCTGAAAGTTTGGCGAAATTAGAAGAAAGTTCGTTGAAATTGGTCAATGAACTATCCAATTTACCTTGATTATTTTTCAAGAGCTTATTAAGTACCTCTGCACTTTCTCCTAGGCTTTTCATTAATTTATTGAGTCCTGAAATAGATTCACGTAAGTTGTTCTTGGTCTTGGCGTCCAAAACCTCGTTAACATTCATCAACAGCGAATCTGCATTGGTAAAGGCGCCCTCAATCTTTTGCTGTAAAGGAGTCAGCTTTTGCTGAACCAAATCTGTCAATCCTGGTCGCGTCGAGGCAATGAGGGTATCACCGGTTTGTGCCATAGGAGCTGTATCAAAAATAGGTCTGATCTGAATACCTTTTCCACCAATAATTCCGGTATCGTATAACTCTGCAATACTATTTTTGGAAAATGTAAAATCATTGTTCACAGAAAATGTCACCAACAAATTACCGTATGTATCTTTAAATCTGATATCGTTCACTTTACCAACATTAAAACCATTGATGCTTACTTGAGTGCCAGGTTGGAGACCGCCGACATGCTCATAAACTACGTACAATGTTTTGCTATTATCAAATAAAGGCGTTGATTTTAAATAACTAAAACCTAAAATGAACAGTAGTATTCCCCCAACTACGATTATTCCTGTTTTAATTTCTCTGGATAGTTTCAAATGGATTGATTTATCGTTATTAAGAGCCAGTTTTGAAATATATTAATTGTTTTTTTATGTTTCTTTTTGCACCCATCACATCAACTGGCCCCTCTTTCATAGGCCAAATCGTTGGCCTTTTCTTTCGGTCCTGTAAAAATTATGAACCGTATCCTTGCTATGCTTAAGAATTTTGCCTCGTTATGTATCAAAAATAGTCTATAATAATTCCAATCATATATTTCAAAAACTGGCTCTAACAAAATTAGAAATAAAAATGAGACTGCTGTTATTATTCAGAAACGGATTTAAGGGCTTCAGTCAATGGGATTCTGACTCCCTCCTTATACGCAACAATATAAGAGCTAGTATACCCTTTAATATCGGCCTCCGATTTTAACATTTCAGCCTCTTTGTATGAATTGGTAACGCCATACATATAACGATATAGGTTTTTATAGGGCTCTTTGGAAATCCTTCCCAAACCCTTGAAGTTTTGTGGTTTAAGATCTAAATCCTTTGCACTGGCCATAATTTGCACTTTAAAATTCACTTGGGGTTTACTAACTGGCTTATCGCTTTTTGCGATAGGTGCAACAACAACTGCCTCTTCTTCGGTTTTCTGGACCGGTGCCTCAGTCACGGTTTTGTCAACCTCTTTCTCCTCTGGCTCCTTTTTGACAACCATAGGTATCGTTTCTTTTAGTTCTTCTTGAACAGGAGGTGTTGAGCTTTCAACGGGCAACTCAATTTCCTTTTGAGCTACTATCTCTTCTTTTAGTTCATCCTTCTTTTGAACTACTTCTTCTTCAACTAAGCGTTCTGGCTGTTGCGCAATACCTGCCTGGACAGCACTTTTGTATTTCAATATAGCTTCAGCTATTGCCGTACCCATTTGCGATTGCCCGGCTTTTGAATTTAAAAAAGCTCCTTCAGATTTGTTGGTAAGAAAACCTGTTTCAATCAGGACACTAGGCATAAATGTCTGATGTAAAACGATAAAACCGGCTTGTTTTACTTTTCGATTATTCCGCTTTAATTCCCCAGAAAAATTGTCCTGCATCAATTTGGCCAATGCTATACTCTGGTCTAAAAATTCTTCCTGCATTATCGTAAGTCCTATGATAGACTCAGGTGAATTAATATCGTAATCAGCATATCTATCCTCATAATTATCCTCGAGATAGATTACCGAATTTTCTTTCTTCGCGATTTCAAAATTTTGTTTATTGGCATGTAATCCGAGTACAAAAGTCCCAGCGCCATTAGCATCTGAAGAGTGCGAATCGCAATGCACAGAAACGAACAAATCGGCATTTGCCTTATTGGCAATTTCCCCTCTTACATATAAATCAATAAAAGAATCATCCTTTCTGGTGTAAATAACCTTAATGTCCGGATTGGTTTCCAATATTTTTCCGACTTTAAGTACAATATTCAAAGCAATATTCTTTTCAAGATAACCATTGCCCAAATTACCTGGGTCATGACCACCGTGACCTGCATCAAGTACAACTACAAATTTACCATTGTTTCTTTGAGGTGTATTATCACTGGTGAATGCTGTGAGCAACAAAGCCAGGAGGAACAAGGAGGTAAGAAAAATACGATTCATATTCATATAAACAAGGTAATTTGAGGGCCCATAAATGGTTAAAATTATTGTAATACCCTATTAAGGGAACAAAAAATATATGTAAGTTTGATATCCATAAGTCAAGCCAAACCTTTACAAAAATAGGATATATAGCCTTGCAATCAAATAAACACTATTTACTTTTCCTATTACTACTGATAATTGGTGGCATTTCTGGACACGCACAAGAAGATCGTATTGTTGCATTGCCCATTAAAGCAGTACAAGACACAATAGTTGCACCTATATTAACTGATAGTGAATTAAAATCAGAGCTGGTGAATGATTCAACAAAGGTTGATACTGTAAAAACCAAGCCGCCGTTATTACTTGACATTATAAAATATAAGGCCAAGGACTATGCTAAATTAAGTCAAAAGGATCAGAAGATCTACCTCTATAACGAAGCTGAAATTCAATATCAAGGTACTGAGCTCAAAGCAGGAATCATTGTTATGGACTATGTTAAAAACGAGGTATATGCAGGTCGAATAAAAGATTCTCTGGGAAATTACTCACAGCTCCCATTCTTTAAACAAGGTGATAATGAAGTTATTCCAGATTCAATTCGTTTTAATTTTGATACCCAAAAAGCCATCATCTGGAATTCAAGAACTGAACAACAGGCAAGCCTTGGGGCATTGGGAGGTGATGCAATGAAGGTTTATGCCGATATTGCCAAAAAGGAAAATGACTCCGTTTATTTTTTAAGTGAAGGAAAACTTACCACATCCACCGATACTATAAATCCGGATTATTACATTAGGGTTCGCAAGGCCAAATTTGTACCAAAAAAGAAAGTAATTGCAGGCTTCAGTAACTTATATATTGCCGATGTACCAACACCTATAGCCATGCCCTTTGCTTACTTTCCGTTAACCGTGGGAAGATCTGCTGGAGTAATGATGCCATTTATTGGAAATGACCCGAATAGAGGATACTTTCTTCAAGATTTGGGCTATTATGTGCCAATTGGCGAGTATGCTGATATACTAGTAACTGGGGATTTTTATACTAATGGCAGTTGGGGATTTAAAACACAATCAATTTATTCAAAACGTTATAAATATAGCGGTAACATAAACTTCAGATATGAAAATTTAGTTACAAGCCAAAAAGGGTTTAGTGATTATAGCCTTAGCAAAAACTGGAATATTCAAATATCACATTCGCAAGATACCAAAGCAAGTCCCAATTCAAGATTTTCTGCCTCGGTGAATATGGGGAGTAGCGAATATTTTCGTAATTCGTTACAGCAACGTAATTTACCCAATACCCAAAATAATACCCTATCATCCTCAATTTCATATTCCAAAACATTTCCAGCCTACCCCTCAGTGAATATGAGTTTAACGGCTACCCATAGTCAAAATACAAATACCAAAACTATTGAAATGAGTCTCCCGACCTTTCAAGCAAGTATGGAACGTATTTTTCCTTTTGCAAAGCGGGATGGAATAAAAAAAGGCTTAATTCAGAATATCAATTTTCAATATGATTTGAATGCCCAGAATAGAATTTCGACTACTGATGAAGATTTCTTAAAAGCAGAAATGTTCGATGGTGCCAAAGTTGGGGCAAAACATCGTATTCCTATAAGTACAAACTTTAAAGTTGCCAAATTTTTCAGCGTTAGTGTTGGCGGTAATTATGAGGACGTTTGGACTTTGCAAACCTTTAATAAAAGTTATGACGCTGAACAAGATGCAGTTGTTACCGATACCATTAGTGGTTTTGACCGTTTCAACAAATATAATTTCAGCACTAGTATAGGAACCACTTTATATGGTACTTTCAATTTTGGAGAGGACAAGAAAATTCAAGCTATACGCCATGTGATGCGACCTTCTATTAGTTATGGTTATGCACCGTCATTTGAACAATATTACGACGAATATATTGACGGTAATGGCAATGTAGTACAATTTACACGCTTTCAAGGCACGCTCTATGGCTCGCCTAGTTTAGGCAAGTCCAATAGTCTTAGTTTTTCCCTGGCCAATACCTTGGAGGCCAAAGTAAGAGATAAGGATTCCACTGCCACTGAACCCAAAAAAGTACCTATTTTGAGTAATTTCAACATTTCAACAGGTTACAATTTTGAATCTGACTCCCTTAAACTAAGTCCCTTAAATGTTAATGGAGGCACCAGTATTTTGAACAACAAAATGTCTATAAACTTTTCGGCAGGTCTTGATCCCTACGCCATTGACAATAATGGGAGAAGAATCAACAAATTTAATGTTGATAATGGAGGAAGTCTTTTCAGGTTAACACGTGCCAATGTAAATATGGGATATACTTTGAGTAATGAAACATTTAATAAGGAAAAGGAAGAAGAGGAAGATGAAATAGATCAATTCGACTATGTAGCCCAAAGTGGAGGGCGTACTGATGACCTTTTTGGCAAAGCAGATAGTTTTAGTGATACTCAACGGGAAGATGCGAAAGCTTCAGAAGATATTGAAAACCCAATATTTGGTACCACTATTCCTTGGAATTTGCGTTTGGCCTACTCTGCCACCTATTCCAATTCTGCAAGACAAAATGAATTTAGCAGTCATTCATTAATGTTTTCAGGTGATGTGAATTTGGGACCACGTTGGAAGGTTGGCGGTTCATCAGGGTATGATTTTAAAAATCAAGGTTTTACTCTTACACAGTTACGGTTTGAGCGTGACTTAAAGAGCTTTGTAATGCGATTTAACTGGACACCTTTTGGCACCTATAAAAGATGGTATTTCTTTATTGGGATAAAAGCATCTATGCTGAGTGATCTTAAATGGGAGAATAGGAGCCAAAGATCACGTTAAAAGAGTTTGGAATTAAAAATTAATAGAATTGGATTTAATCAAACTTTTATGAAAAAAATTATCACAACTAATAATGCCCCAGCGCCTATTGGTCCTTACAACCAAGCTGTGCTTTCAGGAAATACGCTATATATTTCAGGTCAAATACCTATCGACCAAACAACCGGGAAACTTGTTGAAGGCGATATAGCCAAAGAGACCAAACAATCTATGGAAAACTTAAAAGCCATTCTTACAGAAGCTGGTATGACTTTTGAAAACGTGGTAAAAACCTCCATCTTCATTGCTGACATGAACCAATTTGCTGAAATAAATGCAGTTTACGCTACTTATTTTAATGCAGAAAGTGCACCTGCCCGGGAAACTGTTGAAGTGGCCAATCTACCTAAATTCGTTAATGTAGAAATATCGATGATCGCTGTTCTGTAGTCAGTAGTCAGTAGTCAGTAGTCAGTAGTCAGTAGTCAGTAGTCAGTAGTCAGTAGTCAGTAGTCAGTAGTCAGTAGTCAGTAGT
>RCND010002177.1_pt1 | contig 10952 bp, 12 predicted proteins | sample 2041351 | NCBI WGS metagenome assembly RCND01 (sample SAMN09708230, study PRJNA481090) | Marine sediment metagenome, whole genome shotgun sequencing project. | biome: marine sediment; feature: ocean; material: sediment; isolation source: Sewage treatment plant 12B marine sediment (STP12B) ...
ATCATGATTAAGTTCTTTAGACGAATTAGATACGACCTTATGGAAAAAAATAAAACTGGAAAATATTTTAAATATGCTATTGGAGAAATCCTATTGGTTGTTATTGGAATTTTAATTGCACTTTCAATTAATAATTGGAATGAAGACCAAATTAAACAAAATGATATAACTAATTCATTAACTCAAATTTTGAGCGATTTAGAACAAGACAAAAAAACTTTAGAATATTATGACAGAATAGAAACAGAGCATGTTTCTACTTTAAAAGATATTTCAAACGGTAAGAATAAGTCAAACGGATTAGATGAAATATTAAAAAGTTTAGATCATTACATGTCCTTTTCCGTGAATAATAATGGATATGCTGGTATAAAAGATTCAGGTAAGATTACAAATATTAACAATATTGAACTCAAATCTAGTTTAACTAATTATTATGAAAAAGTAAAAGAAAATTTATCGATAACTTCACATTTTGCGGAGAAATTTACTAATGATAAAGTTATTCCTTTTGCAATTGAAAATCTGAAACCCAATATCGATATGATAGTGTCTAATGAATTGGTACAGAAAAAATTAGAAACTTCAAATTTGAGATATCTGATTAATTATCAAATTAGTATTAAAAACTATTCGTTAGGTCAAGTAAAAAAAGGTCTGAAAAATAATTCAGATCTTAGTCTATTGATAGAAGCAGAATTAAATTTAAATAAATAACGAAAGCACCACACCGTATATAATTTATTGCTAGTTCTAACTTACTTACGAAAATTGCTTCGCCAGTTCGCTTCGCTCGGGTCCGCTGGAATTTTCTATTTGTGATTTGTTTACTAAATTAGTTGCTTAACTGACGCAACGAAATCAAACACAAAACCGTTGTGCTTCATTGTGTCACGTCCTGAATCTAGGCTACATAATTTTAAGATATAATTAAAAATAACATTATAAATAGGTGGACAGTAATTTTTATAATAGAAATAGGAATAAACTATTGTTTATGGTTAGAGAATTGCATAAACTAGGTTATGGGAATTTAAGAGTAATTCCATCTATTTCCCCCAGTGGATTAGCTTGGCGTTGTGTATTTATTGACCAAGCAAAAGAAAATAATTTCATAGCTTCTACTTGGATTGACTCTCAAGAAGATGATTATAAAGTAGAAATTAAACTATCACCACAAGAATTAGCTGTTTTCTTTAAAAAGGACAACATCGACTTTATTGAACATTGTAAAGGTAAAAATAAAGAATACGAAAAATGGTATAGTCAAATGGTCGAAAATTTAAAGGAAGAAGAACTGCCTTATGCATTTGATGCTAATGATTATTTTTATCCGACTGACCATTGGTTAACAACAAAAGACAACAAAATAAAAACTTTACCCAACGAAAAAGAATACTATAAATATTAATTTCAAAGAACTTTAAAAAAAACTACACCCAACAATGGGTATAATTTATAGTTTTTTTATTGTTCAATTCCGATAAACATTCTGTAAATTTAACTTGATTTATAGTCCGAAAATCCAACCTAATTTTCACGCTAAAAATCATAACCCAAAACCGTTATATAGCATTTGAAAGATGTATCTAGGACCTAAAAAAATAACAAGAAAAACAGGAGAAGAGACATTCGTGTCAAAAAAGGAATTAAAGAAATTTAGTTTGGTAGAATTTTGGCAATGGTCAACATCTGATTTATTAACCAATACTACAAGAGGAATTCTTGCTGAATACATTATTGCTACTGACCTTGGAATTGACAAAACACTTCGCAATGATTGGGATTCTTATGATTTAACTTCAAAAAATGGATTAAAAATTGAGGTCAAATCTTCTGCATATATTCAAACATGGCAACAAACTAAACTCTCAAAAATCACGTACAGTATAAGACCAAGTACAAAATATAATCCAAAAACAAACAGATTTGACGGAAAACCCCAAAGACATAGTGATTATTATATTTTCTGTCTACTTCATCATAAAGATCAGAAAACGATAAATCCTTTAGATCTTGATCAATGGATTTTTTATGTTCTAAATACTAGAACTCTTGATAGAATACTTCCAAATCAGAAAACTATAACACTGAGTAGCCTTCTTAAGCTTAACCCTATTCAATGTGAATATGGTCAGTTAAATGAATTATTTAAAACCAATAAATACTAGATCACAATTCTATAATACTCTAAACGATTAGTGTGGAACTCTTAAAACTTATATCATAAAACCATCACAGAACTAAAAAGTTTTAAAACTGGTTATTTTCTAGATAAATATTCAAAAGGCTTTTATTAATAGTTATAGTATTTTTTTCTACATGATTTATGTCATAAAATACTTTTATCCAATAGTTTAAATTTATTCTTTATTAACTGGGCAACACATAGAAGTGCGTATATAATATATATAGTAACTAGATATGTTTGTTGTGCTTAATTAAAATAATTTTAGTGAAAAAGGTGGTTTACGTAGATATGGATAATGTTCTAGTCGATTTTCAATCTGGAATTGACCAGTTGAATGATGAAATATTGAAAAAATATGATGGAAGACTAGATGAAGTCCCTGGTATTTTTGGTTTAATGCAACCAATGCAAAACGCAATCGCATCTTATATTGAATTGACCAAACATTTTGATGTTTACATATTGTCAACCTCACCTTGGGAAAATGAGACAGCACTAATTGACAAGTTAAGATGGGTTAAGAAATATCTTGGCGAAGTTGCTTATAAAAGATTGATTTTATCTCATCACAAAAATCTAAATAAGGGAGACTACCTTATTGACGATAGAACTAAAAATGGCACGGACAGATTTGAAGGTGAGCACATTCATTTTGGAACTAAGAAGTTTATGATTTGGGATGATGTTATTAACTATCTTATAAAACAACTAAGCACTAAAAAAATGAACTTAAAAGAAACCCATACATACATAGGAAATAATTGGATTAAGATAATCGGAATAAGTGATGAATTAAAAAAAGTATTATCAGATTTTGATGGAGATAATTTAATTGGTTATGTATATTTTGACCATACACATGGAGTGACATTAGATATAATAAAACTTTTTGATATTCAGGGAAAAGAAATTATTTACAGAGAATCACCTTCTGATAAAAATATCAGGATTATTTCTCGTTTAGATGGTATAATAAGGTCAAAAGAGATACACCTTCTTCCAGAGGAATTAATAGAAGAACTTAATTTGAAAATCCCAGAATATTTATCTGCATATGAACGACCTGATTTGATTAAATTCAGGTTAGATAATAACTTCCACGAATTCAGAGCTGATGGATTTCCAGACGATGTACAAATTTTGTTACTTCCAAATAATAATTATCAACCAGAGTTAATTTGGGGTAGGGTTGAAAAATATGAAAACGGATATTTAACTTGTAATTTATTGAATCGACCACATCAAGATTTTGGATTAAAAATAAATGAAACAATAGATGTTTCAATACAGAATATCAAAGATGATAAATATCTAGTATATAAAGTTGAAACAATACCAAATGCGGAAATGCCAATTAATCAAAAAACCAATACTGCAATTGAGTTAGGGTATATGGAAAATAAAGAAGAAGAGTTAGATAAAATGGAGCTTAAAAAAAAGCCAATATCAAATTCCCAAGCAATAAAGTTTATGCAAAAACATTGCAAAAATTTAGGGATTCCATTGTCAACGACAGGAAAAAGTGGAACAGCTTCAATACACTTTATCAATAAGCCCAAGAAATCGTAGGTAGATGGTAAGGAAAAAAACCGAGGAATTTTTGGTAAAAATGAACACTCGGAAAGAATTGATGAAATTGTCGCCTTGATGGACAAATTGGCTTTAAAAAACAAAAAAAACAATTTATGGCTAAACAAAAATTTAAAAAGTACAGACATTTCCTAGACGCACCTGAAGATAACGAGCCTTACGAACCTGTAAGTGGTGGTGCAAAAATGATTTTAGACTTAATGATTAAGGGTCACAAACCCATAACCGATAAGGAGAAGCTTCTTGCAAAAGAAATTGAAGAAATCGAAGCAAAAGGTTACATGGTGGATTTGCCATCTGAATAATATGAAAAACTCAAAATACATAAAGAAAAAGTTTGATAAAGACGAATCCGTGTACTTGCTAAACGAGTATGAGGACATTGTAATAGAGTTTAGACCACTTGTTAATACGCACAAGTGTTACGCTAAGATAAGAGGTCGTCAGCCTTATTTGCTGGACTACTCAACCGACTTGGCGGTGGACACGCAATTAAGCGAAAAAGTAATTACAAAAGAAGACTATGACAGATGGTAAAATGTTAGAGAAAGCAATACCGTTAGCAGTAAAATATCATTCAGGACAAATAGATAAGGCAGGTAAACCTTATATCATGCACTTGATTAGAGTAATGATGAAAGGACAAACGGAATCCGAAAAAATATGTGGAATACTACATGATATAGTTGAGGACACCAATTGTACATTTGATACTTTAAAAAAAGAAGGGTTTACTAATGAAGTAATTGATGTTGTTAGATGTGTTACCAAAATAGACAATGAAACCTATGATGATTTTATCAGCCGTAAATTAGAAAACCAAACCGCAGTAAAAGTTAAGATTAATGACCTTGAAGATAATATGAACTTGGATAGGTTAAATGAAATAAGAAGCAAAGACACTGAACGTTTAAAAAAATACAACAAAGCATTAATGAGATTATCCAAAAATTAAATAACTCACTTTTAAGCCGTGTATAATTAATTGATTAAATATAATATTATGAAAACCATCAATCAAATTACAAAAACACTCGTATGTATTAGCATACTATTTTTGAGTATTACTACTAGTAGTGCCCAAAACCAACCAACATTAGACGAATTATCAAAGCAGCTTGCTGATTTAGAGCAAGCCCAAGATTTAATTTGGAAGTTAGAAAATAATAAAAACTTTATCATGATTCACGATTACTATCAAATTAGACTTGGACTTGACAAAGTTGTAACACTTCAACAACTGGCTGATTCTCTAACTCAGATAGCTCTCTTGGAGGATGGAAGATTACCTGATTGGGATGGTGATTTGATGAAAATGGATATTCCTAAAATAACAAATGTGATATTGCAACTATCAAATGAAATGAAATCTCAATTACAACATTATGTGCTACCTGACATTGAATTAAGAATCAGAAAAATAAAAAGAGAAATAAAATATGAATTAGCTCAGAATGGTGTAAATAATCCCTACAGTCCTGCTTTTGATCAAACAACCGAACAAAACCCTAATGTTCGCTTTAATAACAATGGTTCAGAACCACAATGCTTAGAGACAAACCCGGACATGAGTAGTTCCCACCATACATTCGATACCAATAATAATCCAAATGATCAGACATATATTAAATGTAATTATTTCAAAGATGGTTGGTTGAGAGACCAGCATCCCTATTCCGATGGAGAGATAGATGGAGTTGAACTCAGTTATGTTATAAAGGAACAAGCTGGCAGGTACTTAAGTAGGAGGGATGATTGGAGAGCTGGAAAAAGAAACTATACATGGGTATGGGCAACAGATCGTGATGGTGAAGTGTATAAGTTAAGTGAACGTTCATATTCCTCAGGAATCCAATCAACAAGCACAGAGTGGCATCCCAATGGACTTATAAAAAACTATACTGAATACAAACCTGATGGACACTCTGCCAGAGCTAAAAATTGGAATATTAATGGTGAGCTCACATATTGTACGGAATGGGATGACAATGGGCATCCTCATACCAGCCGGGAAAATTGTAATTGGTAGCTACATCTTTTCATACTTATAATAGGTCTGAAATAGCCTATATAAAACGATAAATAATTACGCAAATGAAAAAATCACTTATAGCTATTACTTTAATAGTTTGTTACACAACAAGCTGCGAAGCTCAAAATAAAAACAACAAACAAAAGCAACAACAAACTACTGTTGAGTATCCAGAAGCTAAACTTGTTGCTAAAGATGTAGGTACAAAAAATGAAGAAATACAGGGAGAACTACAAATAGCTCTAGGTTATAATGATATTGAGAAAATAAATATATTATTACAAAAAGGAGCTAATGCAAATAAACTTCCTGGAGAAACTGACATAACACCTATTATGCTAGCCGAAACCCAAGAAATTGCACAATTATTATTAAAAAATGGAGCAAATCCTCTTGTGAATGATGCTAATGGTCAAAACTTGTTACATTATGCTGTGAGCAAAGAAAATGCAATAGATCTTATTTTGCTGTATGTATCACTTGGTGTTGATATAAATGCACGAGACCAGGAAGATTACACACCAATATCGCTCGCCATTACCTATTTTAATGAAGCCAATGCGTTTAATTCACAACAGGTTTTTATTGGAGATGAAAACGACCAAACTAATGAAAAAGAATTTAAGCCCAATCCGTATAACACTCTGAAAACTTTAGTAAAAGCAGGAGCTAACCTAAATACCTTTGATAAATATGGTTATACACTTTTAATGGATTGTGTTACAAAAGACAATCCAGAACTAGTTAAAATTTTATTAGAATTGGGAGCAGATAAAAACACCCAAAATAAATATGGGCAAACAGCTAAAGACATAGCATACAATTTAGGTAGAAGGTATATTTATCAATTGTTGGAATAGGTTATATAATTTACACCTCTCCTAGAGGATATATAATAACTAATTTAATCCACAAATTAGAGCTCGACAAAGAGTAAAAAAAGTTTAAACAATAGTCTATGACAGGTGGTAGATAATCAAATACTACTGCCAACAAAAAATATAGTGCATTTGGCTGATAGTACTAAAAATGAAAATGAAAGCAATAAATAAACAGTAGCAGTAAATAAAAGTATGGAGCTTATTTACGTCAAACGCACCATACACCAAACGTTGTGCTTCAATATGACTAACCAATAACCAATGATAAAATATTTTCGAAAAATCAGACAAAACTTACTTATGGAGAACAAAACTGCAAAGTATTTAAAATATGCCATTGGGGAAATTTTATTGGTGATAATAGGAATACTCATTGCAGTATCTATTAATGGCTGGAAAGAAGACAGGAAGCTATACAATGAAGAACAATCTATTCTTAAGGACTTAAAACAAGAAATGGAATTAAATCTTAAAACATTGGAAATTGTCATTGCGCAACATGAAAAATCTTTGAAGGCTGCAGAGGAAATAAAAGAACTTTTTGATGACAGAGATGCTTTCAATAAAATGCCTGCAAAAACATTTAGTCGACTTGCTTACCGGATGGAATCAAACTTCACGTATGATCCTCAAAATGGCATTCTTAATTCCTTAATTAATTCAGGGCGTTTAAGTCTGTTTTCCAACAAGGAACTCAAGTATTTATTAGCCTCATTTAAGGAATTGACAGTTGATGCTTTTGAAAGCACCAATGCAATAAACAGAGAAAGACCGCCATTAATGCATAAATCCTATCTGATTGGATACGTAAAAAAGGATGGTAAAATTATCTCGTATGATACAAAACTAAAATATGATAATGAAGCATTTAGGCTTTACACTAACTTATATTTCGCAGGGGTACGAAAACAAGGTCTGGAAGAAGAGCGCGATTTAAAGCAAGAATTAATAAAGATTATTAACCTAATTAATCAAGAGATTAAAAAATAACGAAAGCACTACACCGTGTATAATTAACCTGGCTCCCGGCAGGCTGGTTCCTTTGGCAAGTTTTTGTTTACTAACTTAGTTGCAGAAATACCTGTCTGCCGACAGGCAAGTGCAACACCCGAGCGAAGCGAACTGACGAAGGTAAATCATACACAAAACCGTTAACATCAAACAATAAAATATAATGAAAAAAATAATTATTCTTCTTACCTATGTATTTCTGTGTTCATTTTCACTTCTAAAAGGTCAAAGTGTAAAAATTGAGATGAAAACAGAATTTGGTTCAATAATAGCAGAGCTATCTCCAGAGAAAGCTCCAATTACTTGTGAAAACTTCTTAAAATATATCCAAAATAATAAATTCGATAGCTCTTTTTTTTATCGAACTGTACGAATGGATAATCAGCCCAATGACAAAATAAAAATTGAGGTTATTCAGGGCGGATTAGGCTTTGGTACATCAGAAAATCGATATGAACCGATAGTACACGAAACTACAAAAGAAACTGGCATCTTGCATAAAGATGGTGTTTTATCGATGGCAAGATCCAAGCCGGGAACCGCTAGTTCAGAGTTTTTTATTTGTATTGGCGATCAACCGGAATTAGATTTTGAAGGTAAGAGAAATCCAGATGGACAAGGTTTTGCAACATTTGGAAAAGTAGTTAAAGGAATGGAAGTTGTAAAAAAAATTCAACAAATGAAGGATGAGTCTCAAATACTGATTGACAAAGTTGAAATTTATTCAATAACTATTCTTAAGGAATAGTCCGTTGATAACACCGCGTATAACTCATTGTTTACTTTGTGTGTACTCGGAACCACAAAGCTGCGGGACTACGAATTTACCTAAGGTTCCTTTTACTATTTTAGTTGCGTCGCAACATACGAGCACTGCGAACTATTAAAACAAGCTTTAGAAAATAATCAGCGTAGCAAACCATACACCAAACGTTAGCACATATTAAAAAAAATGAGCAGATTAATTAAATTTATTGAAAGCAAAAACTCTGGAAAGATTATTCTGGGACTTTTTATATTGACGAATATCATTTACATCTATATGCTAATGGTCACGATTCCGAAAACAATGGAGTTCTCAAACGGCATGAAATTGTTGGATATGATGCCAACAGGGTATGATTGGAATTATGTAAACGAATTATTTAATACACTTGGAGAAAATGGACGTAAAACCTATCTAACTAACCAAATACCGGTAGATATGCTTTACCCATTACTTTTTGGACTAAGTTACTGTTTGATTTTTGCTTATTTTTTAAAAAAACTAGACAAACTAAGTAGCTCATTTATCTATCTATGTTTATTGCCAATAATTGCGGGAGTAGCAGATTATTTGGAGAATTTCGGAATTATAAAAATGTTGAACAATTATCCAGACTTGACAGAGACTACAGTTAATACAACCAATATTTTTTCAGTTCTAAAAAGTATTTCAACCAGTATATTTTTTATTGCCTTGATAATAATCTTAATAATACTTGGAATTAAATTGGTAAAAAGAAATAAAACACATGCCATAAAAATGTAAATTATCAATTACTTGCCAATAAAATTATAAGATTTAAAGTTTTCCAAATTGTAGCTTTTTAAGCTTTTCTTTAAACATAATTGCTGCACTCGTATAACCACCTTCTGTACCATCTACAAAATGAATGTGTTTTTCTTTTCTATCTTCTATATAACAAGACATTATAGATGCGTGAGTAATATGCATACCATAAATAATTTTCTTGTTTGATTCTAATTCATCCAGTAGGATTTTTAATTTATTTACTTGTTTATCAGTTCCAGAAATCACAGTGTTTAGAAAACCATCTAGCATTATAGTGTCTGACAATTGGGTAACTCTATGTTTATACAATTTGCCTGCTTTAAAAAATTTAAAGTAAAAAGATCCAATTATTGTAATTAACCAATTACTAACTAAATAGGTAATTTGATGCTTTCCGATTTTAGTATACATCTCCTTTCTAATTTTATCTAAAGACGTATTTAGTTTTAATTTAATAGTAGAAATTGGATTGCGTTTCTGTAAATCGCCAAAAATAAAATCTATTTCTTTCATAATTGTGCCATATACTTCGGCTTGCTTTATTTCGTCATCACAATCTACAAGAAGACATATTACCTTTTTATCGGTCTGGTTTGGATAAATTTCATCCCATCTGCATTCCATTCCTTTTAAATTAGGCTTTGTATTTTCTTTAATGTTTGTTGTAGAAACTTTAAAACTTTCTTTTATTATTTGTTCTGCATATTTCAACCCATTACCTAGAACTACAGGAGTTGTAAGATATTTATTATGCCTAAGTTTAGTAATTCTTAATGTAACATTGTTAGCATAAACTTTTTCAACTTCTAATTGTCCTACTCGTAAATTTAACTGTAACGTTTTTCTAATATGTTGGCTGTAGTTATTCAAAGCTAATAAGATTGGCTTTAATACAGTATTTGGTAAGATAAATGTAGAACCATCTCCTCCAAAAAAGTAGGGGATCTTAATTGTATTATTAAACTTCTTTAAGGTGTTTAAAACTGTTATTATGCTGCCTGTCGCACTTAAGTTAACATCGTTATGAAAACCATTAGCAACTGCATTTGTAGAATTTTCAATGTCTGTTACAACTATCGACCAGTTTTTAGGAACATTAGAAAATAAATTTTCATTTTGTAAAAGTTCTGTAAGCGGTAAGTTATTTTTAAAAACATTCTTGTAAAAATTCAAGTCATTTTCCATAATCACAACATATCTCTTGTTTAATACCTCATTTTAAAGGTAATATAAAACTAGTTCTTAAAAAAAGTTATGAATTAAAAAAATCAATTCTTAGGTTAACTTTGAACGCTTACATTTTATTAAATAGTATTACTTGCAGTATTGTCTTTTACAATATCCATATATTCTAAAACAGCTAGTTTTAAAAAAGTAACAAGCTTTGTGAAATTTATAGTTTATAATTTTTCACCTACCACAACAACGTGTATAATTTATTGCTAGGTTCTAGCCTACTTAGAACCCCGAAGTCTCGGGGTTACGGATTTCTCTCAGGTTCGATTTCCTTTTAATAATTTAGTTGCGTAACGAACCCAACACACGAGCACAGCGAACTGGCGAAGACAACAATTAAAACAAGCTTTAGAAAATAATCAGCGTAGTAATCCATACAACAACCGTTTTATGCAAATAGGACTCAATCGGTTTTAATACCCACTAATTCAAAATAAAAACTTCCTCAATTTTCAT
>RCND010002178.1_pt1 | contig 10943 bp, 6 predicted proteins | sample 2041351 | NCBI WGS metagenome assembly RCND01 (sample SAMN09708230, study PRJNA481090) | Marine sediment metagenome, whole genome shotgun sequencing project. | biome: marine sediment; feature: ocean; material: sediment; isolation source: Sewage treatment plant 12B marine sediment (STP12B) ...
TGAAGTGTCAGTACATTATTCTTTTCTTCCATCAGGATGCGGGTGGTTAATCGCTGGTTCTGTCTCAAACCCGGTGGCATGTCGCCGCTGAATCGAATCCGGGTGGTCACCTGGTTCTGGATGATTTCAGGTGAGACCGAAACCAGGGCAGCGGGATATCTCTGATTTCCTATCAGCACTTCGGCTGCCATTCCAAGACCCAGATCGTCGGCATAACTTTCGGGTACCTGTGCCTCGATTTCGAACGCCGACAGGTCAACGACTGACATCACGACCTGGTTACGGCTGACGGCGGCTTTTTGATCTACCATCAGGTTGCCGACGATGCCGTTAACCGGTGAGCGCATATCCAGTTCATCGACCTGGCGCAACAGATCCTGTACCAGCAGTGACTGGCGACTCACCTGCAATTCACGTGTTTTCAGCTCAAAGACCAGGCGCTCGTCATCCAGCGTGGCGTCTGCGACCGCGTGCTCGTGCGCCAGTTTGGCGGTCTCCAGGTCATCCTTGGTTTTTTCGAAATCTATTTCTGAAATAGCTTCTATTTTGTAGCCCGAATCAGCCCGGCGGCGTTCACGTTCGGCTGCAGTCAATGTGACCCTGGTGAGGTCAATATTCTTGCGGTTATCCAGAGCCTTCTGCTTGGTTTCAATACGTTGTCTATCGAACTCAACACTCAGGCTGTCCAGCGTGGCATTTTCCTGCGCCAGCTGATTCTGCAGGTCGGGACTGTCAAGTTTTGCAAGTGATTGCCCCTCGGTGACCACGGCGCCCGCTTCCACCAGAAGGGTGATAGTGCCATCGTCTGGTGCAAAGAGTGACGGACTGATAGAGGCCACGACACGTCCCTGGACCGAAACATCCCTGACCAGGTCGGTGCGGGTTACCGTTGCAAGACGCAAACGATCCCTGGGTACGGAAGTACTTGAACCTGCCCAGCGTTGTAATGACGGTACCACTAGCCATATGAGAAGAATAAGCCCCAATATAACTGCAGTAATCACCACCCACCGGCGGTTCTTTGATTTTGCCTGTAGTGTCACGTCTTGTGCGGAAGTATCTGCGATTTTCATTTAGCGTCCCTGATTCATGCATAGATAGACGCTGTTTTGTGTCACTTGGTTACATGGACGTTGTTCTTTATCTTTTGGGGCGTTTTTGTGGCATCACCGATCCGGGTTCAGCACCATTGCGCCAAGGGTGGATACACGGGCCGTAGGGTGGGTAACTTGTTACCCACGGGAGCGTACCCACCAGGGGCGGTAAAATCCCGCCAGGGTCGGTAAAACCCAGCCAGGGTCGGTAAAACCCCATCAGGGTCGGTAAAACCCCATCAGGGGCGGTAAAACGTGGGTAACAAGTTACCCACCCTACGACAATAAAATCCCCGTGGGTAACAAGTTACCCACCCTACGGGCAGGTTAGTGCAAATCCATCAGGACGCGTAAATGGGTTTCTACGCACCTGGCCAGACTTTGTGGTTCGTAACCGCCTTCCAGGGTGGAAACGATTCGATCCGAAGCAAAATCTCCAGCGATACGGACTATTTGTTCAGTGACCCAGCGGAAATCTGCATCGTTCAGGCTCACATAGGACATATCGTCATCCCGGTGCGCATCAAAACCCGCTGAAATGAAGATCATCTCCGGTTGGAATTTTTCCAGTGCCGGTAGCCAGTGGTCCGTCACCGCAGCTCGAAATTCCTCACTCCTTGCCGTGGCGTCCAACGGGATCGATATAACCTGATCGCTGTTTTCCGGCAATTTTGTATAGGGGAAAAACGGGTGTTGGAAAATTGAGCAATAAAGCACCCGGTCATCACCAATCAGGATGTCCTCTGTACCATTGCCCTGGTGAACATCGAAATCCACCACGGCTACCTTCTTTAAACCATGTTCTTCGAGGGCGTGGGTAACACCGACAGCGATATTATTAAAAACACAAAAACCCAGGGCACGATCGCTTTCTGCATGATGCCCGGGTGGTCTGACGCAGCAGAAAGCGTTGTTCATTTCGCCACTCATTAACAAATCAACGGCCAGCACTGTTGAGCCTGCTGCCCGCAAGGCTGCCTTCATTGTTTCCGGGCTGACCACGGTATCAGGATCGAGACGGGCGTACCCCTGCTTCGGCATCATCCTCTCCATGTTGGACAGGTGCGCCTGAGTGTGCGCTCTTAACAGCTGTGCCTGTGTGACCTCCGGTGCGTCGTAGTTTCTGAGGAAGTCTGAAACGCCCGAAAGCAACAATTTATCCTCAATTGCAGACAGCCGGGATGCACATTCCGGATGTCCTTGACCTGTGTCATGTTCATGACAAATTTGATGGCTAATATACGCGGTTCTCAATGGTGATACCCTCACTTAAGTGCAGTTAAGTCTAGTATAATTGCACGTTACGAATTCGGAAAATCAGGTTAGTTTACAACAATGGACACACACTATTTAACATCGTTATTCACACCAGAGAAAATTGCGCTATTTGGAGCAAGTGACAGGGAGAACTCTGTCGGCGGCGTGGTATTTAAAAATCTGCTGAATTCAGGCTTTGAAGGCCAGGTTTTTCCAATCAACCCGAAGCATGAAACCGTTCAGGGTGAGAAGGCATTTCCCTCCCTTGAAGCGGTCGGTGAATCGATCGAGCTGGCGGTAGTGGCAACACCCGCTGCCACCATTCCAGCTATCGTCGAAGCCTGCGGTGAGCACGGCATCAAGATGATGTTGATATTGTCCGCTGGTTTCCGTGAGATTGGTGAAGAAGGCAAGAGGCTGGAGGCGAAGATCACCCAGTTGGTTGAGCGCCATGGTATACGTCTGATGGGTCCCAACTGTCTTGGCCTGATGCGTCCGGATAAGAATCTCAACATCACCTTTGGTCATAACGTTGCCAAGCCCGGCAACGTGGCACTGGTTTCACAATCCGGCGCTATCTGCACCGCCATCCTCGACTGGGCCGAAATGAATGACATCGGTTTCTCGGCCGTTGTTTCTACCGGCATCGGTGCGGATCTCGATTTTGGTGACTATCTCGATTACCTGGTCTCGGATCCTCTGACCAAGAGTATTCTGCTTTATATCGAAGGTATATCAGATTCACGCAGATTTATGAGCAGTCTGCGTGCCGCTGCACGTATCAAGCCGGTGATTGCGTTGAAAGTAGGCCGCCATGCGGCGGGTGCTGAGGCATCCATGTCGCATACAGGCGCATTGGTGGGTAGTGATGAAACTTTTTCTGCCGCTCTTTCACGTTCTGGTGTATTGCGGGTGGAAAGTGTTTCCCAGCTTTTTGCTGCTGCCAAGGTATTGTCCTCTTCACATAACCGGGTTGCATCTGACAACCTGGTGATCATTACCAATGGTGGTGGTCCGGGTGTGATGGCCGCCGATCGCGCGACAGACCGCGGCATCGAATTGAGTAAACTGAGTGAGGAAACGATCACCAGACTAAATGAGGCTTTGCCCAGCGTCTGGTCCCATGGCAACCCGGTGGACATCATCGGTGATGCACCTCCTGAGCGTTACAGTGAAGCGATTGAAATCTGTCTTGATGATCCAGGCGTGGACGGTGCCATCGTCATTCTTACCCCACAGGCGATGACAGCGCCGACTCTTGTGGCTGAAGAACTTATCAAGGCAGCGGCCAATAGCAAAAAGCCCATTTTGACCAGCTGGATGGGTGGCACACAGGTTGAAGAAGCCAGGCAAGTTCTCAAAGAAGGCGGTATCCCTGATTTCAACATGCTTGAAGATGCGGTCGATGCCTTCTCGTTTATCGGAACTTACATGAGGAACCAGCGTTTATTGCTGCAAACACCTGCGAGGCTGACCGGTAGCCAGGAAACCGCTGACCGACAAGGTGCCCGTCTCATTATTGAAGGCGTTTTAAGAGAGCGGCGTAAGGTTCTTACTGAGCCGGAATCGATGGCCATATTGAGCGCATTTAAGATTCCTGCTTCAGAAAACGGTGTTGCCCACACCGCCAATGGTGCTCTTGTTAACGCGGAGAAAATTGGTTATCCAATCGCCATGAAAGTGCTGTCAACGGATATTTCCCATAAATCCGATGCGGGTGGCGTGAGGCTGAACGTCAACTCTGCCCATGAAGTAAGGGGCGCATACAAGGACCTTATAGAGCAGGTCTCAAAAAACAGGCCGGGCGCAAAGATAGATGGCATTACCATTGCAAAAATGTACCGCAGTTCGAATGGCCGGGAATTGATGATTGGAATAGTGCGAGATCCAGTCTTCGGCCCTGTTATTAGCTTTGGTAGCGGTGGCACCATGGTGGAAGTGATGGGTGATTCGGCCCTCGCCTTGCCGCCACTTAACCGGCGATTGGCCCAGGATCTTATTGGGCGCACGAAAGCGGCAAAAATGTTGGGCAACTTCCGCAATATGCCTGCAGTCGATATGGAGGCATTGATCGATATTCTCGTCTGTGTTTCCAATATGGCATGTGAATTGCCCTGGATTCGGGAAATGGACATTAATCCTTTAATGATCGATGAAAATGGTGCCGTAGCCGTGGATGCACGTTTCAGCGTCGATTATCCAAAACCATCGACCGACCCGTACAACCACCTGGCGATTCATCCTTATCCTATTCACCTGATCACCGAAGAGCAGTTGAATGATGGCACGGATATCATCATCAGACCGATCCGTCCTGAAGATGCCGAAATCGAACAGGCATTTATACGTGGTTTGTCACCCGAATCCAGGTACTTCCGGTTCATGAATTCAATCCACGAACTGAGCCTGGAAATGTTGGTTCGCTTCACCCAGATCGACTATCACAACGAGATGGCGCTTGTCGCGATAAACCCAGGTGTGGATGGTGAAGAAGAAATTGGTGTTGCGCGGTATTTGACCAATCCTGACAAGAAAACCTGCGAGTTCGCTATCGTTGTATCAGACAAGTGGCAGGGCAAGGGTATCGCCCGGTTGCTGATGCAAAAGCTGATTGAAATTGCGCGCAACAGAAGCCTCGAAGTGATGGAGGGCCAGGTTCTGGCGAACAATTACAGAATGCTCGAGTTGATGATGTCACTTAATTTCAAGGTCAGCAATGATCCAAACGATAACGGAATCAAAGTGGTGAGAACCAACCTCAGTTGACTCACCGCTGATGTCATAAGGCCTCGAACCAAGTATCCTTACCCGGCGTTTTCTGTTCGCCGTAACTTCGTACGAAGGGGTAAGGATTTGAGTTTCTTAAAAAATAAACATCTTCTCATCGCCACATTGACGGCGCCAATACTGGGTTTGCTCAGCTATTATGCGGTCGATCACTTCGTCGGTGAGAAACCACACGCGGCTGAAGCCGGGCAGAGTTATCTGTTGGTTGAAAAACCGAACTGCCGTCGCAGCAGTGGTAACTGTGGTCTGAAAAATAGCGCATTTGAGCTGGACCTCAGTTACGAAAGGCCCGATGACGGTCGACTCTTATTGCAGCTGAAATCTGAGTTTCCGCTCGACGGTGTCATGATTGCCGTGGGCGCAAGTGATTCTGAACAGGGCCAGCCTGAGCAAATGCAGCGGATGGATAACGACAATCTGAACTGGTCGCTGAATATCGCAAACCCTGATCCTGAGTACCATCGTCTGTACATTGTCGCCTCTTCCGGTCAGTCATTCTATTATGGTGATGTCGCCACCAAATTTACACTCAAACACTAATCCACCTGATAAGGGGACATACCATGAAAGCTTTAAGCCTTCCAGTGCTACTGTTTGTCATTTTTTTCGGTCTTGCTGCGTGTGAGCAGCCAAAAACGGTCACTGCACCGGAGCCTGTTCAACCCCCCACTGTCGTGGAAATACCGAAATACAGCGCACAGGTGTTTTTTGAAACCACCAGTTATGGCCTGACCGATTCGGCCGGATATGCATTTTCTGCGGATGGCAACGCCGTCTTGATGTCTTCCGATGCCAGCGGTGTATTTAATGTTTACTCCTTGCCACTGGATGGCAACACCCCGGAACAATTGACGAACTCAACCGACAATGCGGTTTTCGCCGTCAGCTGGTTTCCGAAGGGCCACCGCATTTTGTACACCTATGATGGCGGTGGCAATGAACTGAATCATGTTTTTGTTCGCGAAGCGGATGGTAGCAGTGCTGATTTGACGCCGGGTGACTCGCTTAAAGCCCGGTTTCTCGCCTGGGCTAAAGATGGTGAGAGTTTTTACCTGGTATCAACCGAGCGTGACCAGCAGAATTTCGATGTTTATCGCTATTTGGCGTCTGACTATAGCCGTGAAATGGTGTTTGAAAACGCCGGTTTCCAGATCAGTGCGATCAGTGATGACGGGCGTTGGTTGGCCCTTGATAAACCACGTACCAGTGCTGACTCGGATATCTTTGTTGTAGACCTTCACAGTGATAAGCAGGAACCGGTGTTGATCACAGGACACATGGGTAATATCCAACATGGAACTTACGAGTTTACCCGGGATAACAACAGCCTGGTGTACGCAACCAACGAGCATGGCGAGTTTATGCAGGCCTGGAAGTATGATCTGCAGTCTGGTGAAAGTGCAGTACTGGTTGAAGCCCCCTGGGATGTCAGCTATGTGACTTTTTCACCTTCAGGGCGTTACCGGGTGACCGGCGTCAATGCCGACGCCAGGACCGAAGTCACGCTGGTCGATACCAACTCCGCTAAAGAGGTCGAACTGCCTGCGCTGCCACCGGGTGATTTGCGTAATGTGCGTTTTTCAGCCGATGAGTCACATATCGCCCTGATCGTGAATGCTGATAATTCACCATCAAATATTCATATTATCGATCTGGCTGACCAGCACACACATCAACTGACCGAAGCCTTGAACCCGGCCATTGATCAAAGCCACCTGGTCACCAGCGAGGTGGTTCGTTACAAGAGTTTTGATGGTCTGGAAATTCCCTCTGTTTTGTACAAGCCACACGCTGCCAACGCAGAAAATCCTGTTCCGGCATTGGTGTTGGTACACGGTGGTCCCGGTGGTCAGACACGTACCGGTTACCGGGCAATGGTGCAACACCTGGTCAATCATGGGTATGCCGTGTTGGGTGCCAATAACCGTGGCTCTTCCGGCTATGGCAAGACCTTTAATCACCTGGATGACAAGCGTCACGGTGAAGAAGACCTGCAGGATATCGTTTATGGCCGGACCTATCTCGAATCACTGGACTGGGTAGATGGTAGCCGTGTCGGTATCATCGGTGGCTCTTACGGAGGTTACATGGTGGCGGCAGCGCTGGCCTTTGAGCCTGAAGCCTTTGAAGTGGGTATCGACATTTTTGGCGTGACCAACTGGGAAAGAACCCTTGCCAATATTCCACCCTGGTGGGAATCGTTCAAGGAAGCCCTGTATGACGAAATGGGTGATCCGGCGACCGATGCCGAACGTCACCACCGTATCTCACCGCTGTTTCATGCCAAAAATATCGTCAGACCCCTGTTAGTCGTACAGGGTGCCAATGACCCACGTGTGCTACAGGTTGAAAGCGACGAACTGGTTGCGGCGGTACAGGCCAACGAAGTACCGGTCGAGTACCTGGTATTCCCCGATGAGGGTCATGGTTTCAGAAAACGTGATAATCGAATCACCGCTTCAGATGCCTACGTCAAGTTCCTGGATATCTACCTGAAAGGGGGCGCGCAGGAGTAAAACCGGTTTAACAATCATGCATTTTGTAAATGATGCGTTGTGCTTATAGGTTATAACGCACTGTATACAAGTTAGTGGCCGTTGCGTTTGACAGGCATCGGGTGGATGTTCAAGATTAAATCAGGGTTTTGTCCATTTGGGTTTCTGTTGGTATGAAGATGTGTTGAACGCGATGGCGGCTTATAGCGGATCAATCGACCAGTTTGTTCTCAAGGTGGTTAACAGTGTTGATCCCGGAGCCAATACTAACGTCGAGTTCGAAGAAGACTACTTTGGATTAAAGGTAAATGAAGAGTACCTTTTATGCGATTGTCAAATTTTATGAAGTACGCTAAAAGTGCGCTAAAAATGAAAGTGAATTAATCACAATGGCATCTTGGTAACGCTGCGTGTAAGCATGTCGATTGCTGGACTACAAGCCGATAAGACAATAGAGCCGATTACTGCCAGCAATCGCGCACGAACCAAGTGTTACGCCCAGTTGCGAAGTATCCCAATCATAAATTATCAGAGTCTGCTATCGGATTTTGGGAGGTTGAGCAATCGATCTCAACCTCCCTTGCAGGAACCCCGTTAATTAATTCGGGTAATCCGGTCCTGCGGCCCCGGAGCCAATGGCGAATTGAGTCCAAAGTACGTCACCAGCGCATCAAGGTCGATTTCACCACCCAGCCGGTCGGTACCGTCTACGAGCACCGAGAAATTATCTCCGCCGCTGGCCAGAAAGCTGTTGACGGTGACACGGTAGGTGTTTCCCGCAATAACTGTAACAGCGCCGATCTTGATCGAGGCCGCGTCGACCTTGCTGCCATCAGCCATCCCTGCGTCCCAGGTATAGCTGAAACCGTTTGATACCTGCAAGATGCGCGCAGATGTTTGCCCCACCCATTGTTGCTCGAGCAGCGTATCGATCTGTGCCCCGGTGAGGCTCATGACTACCAGGCTGTTGCCGAAGGGTTGCACTGTAACCGCTTCGCCAAAGGTAGCCTCGCCGGCAGCCTCTGGTCCACTGGTCGCAAAAACAATGTCATTGCGTATACCACATGGATTTATGAAGGCCACGACCTCATCACCAAAGCCTGCCGGCGCGGTAGACGCCAACTGGGCGTCGGCTATGACATCGCCAAGAGCCGACTCGCCGGCTGCGTTAGGAGTTCGCGTTATGTCTGATGTTATCGTTCCGATAACGGTATTGGCGAGCGGCGCCGAGAGAGCATCATACTTGTCGATGAGCGCTGTCACGACCGGGTCGGGTGTGACACCGCTCTGCAAGTTCGCGACATTGTTAATTGCCACAACGGTCATGTCCCTGGTCAGCGGGTCCAGTGTCACGTCGATATCGGTAAACAGGCGCCCCCGATTGTCAGCCATCGTCACCCACTTGCCGTCGATTTCACAGACAAACTCGTCGTTGGTGTGTCCTGCAATGACCAGGTCGACGGCACCGTCCAGTGCCGCGGTGATATCTGCAATCGGCCCGACCAGTCCTGAACCACAGTCGCTCATCCCCCCATCAGAGAACCCGCCCTCATGGAGCAGGACTACGATTGCCTCGATACCGATCGCCTGCAACTCGGGAACCAGAGTGTTTACTGTGTCGACCTCGTCGATGAATGTGAGCCCCGCTACGCCGCTGGGAGTGACGATCGCCGGTGTTCCTTCGAGAGTCATGCCGATGAAGGCCACCTGTAATCCCATGTATTCGCGGATGGTGTAGGCGGGGAAGAGGGTACCACCGGTGTCATCTACAATAACGTTGGCTGCCAGAAACTCGAAATCGGCTCCCAGAAACGGGTCGCCATCGAGATCACCGTCTACGGGGTGGCTGCCGCCAACCTGCATACGGAACAGTTCATCTGGCCCTTCGTCGAACTCGTGATGCCCCACTGCATTGATGTCGAGACCGATCAAGTTCATTGCCTCAATTGTCGGCTCGTCGTGGAACAAGGCAGAGATCAGTGGGGAGGCGCCGATGAGGTCACCAGCGGATACAAAGATCGAGTTGTCAGCCCCTGCTTGTGCAGCCTGAATGTTGGCCGCAAGAAAGTCGGCACGGCCGGTTCCGCCGAAGCTGCCGGAACTGGTGGCGATGTTGCCCTGGAAGTCATTTATGGCCAGAATTTGCAGGTTAACGTCATGAAGAGCGATCACATACGCATGGCAAACTTCATCGGGCGCAAGCACCATGCCTACCTGGCACTTTGGCGTATCGGCCAGGCCCTGGTCGATCTTGCCGGTGCCGCCCCGCAACGCCGTGACCCGAACTGCGAAGGACTGCCCGTTCTGGATGGCATTGTCACCGAAGTCCAAAGCCTTTGGTGATTCGTCAAGAATGATCTGCGAGATGGTTGCATTGGCCACTCCTATTAAATGCGGTGCACTCTGGATGGCCAACATAATCCCGCCTGTCATGGCGACGATGGCCAACAGGCGCACGCTCGTGTTGCGCTGCCGCCAGATGTGATGGGTGCCGTACGCCAACACAGCCAGGCCCAGAAGAGCAAGCATAACGCCAGGTGTCGTGGGTACTGCGGTGGGCTGGGCTATCCGCTCCCATTCGACATAGGCGGGATCCTTGGCTTGGGCGAAAAGATCAAGCGAGACCAGGATGCCGGAAACGGTAACAGCAAACTTTGTTATAAGTTTTCGTGTGTGCATGGTTAAGTTCTCCACCGACAACGGCCGGAATTTAAATTCGGTTCCACAAACGTCAATGAACTTGCCTTAGGAAAGACCATCGTCGCATTCGTCCCTGGGAAGTCAATCACTTATTGAACCTTCCCTATGCAATGTGAAATAGTGTAAAAAACTCTTTATTTGTAGTGACCCGTATTCGATTTTTCAGAAGCAGGCCGACCCAAAAAACCGATCAGTGCAGTAATAAAATCGAATGGCAGAAGAGCATTTCCAAAGGATATTAGCAAGTTTCGAGACTTTATGTGTAACCAGATATCATTAAGTCGGAATCCTAACAGGCTTCAGAAACGACATTTAATGAGGCATAACTTCACCAACGACATAAACTAAACGGTGTAGCAGCATGCTTGCTGTCAACTTGTGAAATCTTCGTAAAAACTCACAATGTCGGGTTATTCGATGAAATACAAAATATTGGCAATTTTCATTTCTCGTCCCGCGAACTGCAGGGCCGCTGCAGTGATTTATTAGGCGGCTGACGTGGTCACGCGAGAAACTTCCAAGAGGCGGCACGTTCAACTTAGGGAGTCCTCGATTAGCTGCTCAAGACCTGCGAAGAAGAGACCTCTGACCTGCTGGACGTGAAGTGCTT
>RCND010002179.1_pt1 | contig 10940 bp, 10 predicted proteins | sample 2041351 | NCBI WGS metagenome assembly RCND01 (sample SAMN09708230, study PRJNA481090) | Marine sediment metagenome, whole genome shotgun sequencing project. | biome: marine sediment; feature: ocean; material: sediment; isolation source: Sewage treatment plant 12B marine sediment (STP12B) ...
GTCATAGTATGGGTTCCCTTTTAAGTAGAAAATATGTTACTGAATATGGTGATGAACTACAAGCATTGATACTATCTGGTACTGCCAGCTTTATGAAAGGGCTCGGTTCTATAGGTTTGATGAGTGCAAAAGTAATAAGCACTTTTAAAGGTAGATCAAGAAGTAATAAATTATTAAAGTCAGTATTTTTCTCAGAGTTCAATAAAAAATTCAAACCCAATCGTACAAAAGTAGATTGGATAAGTAGCGATGAACATCAAGTAGATCTTTTTGACGCAGATCCTTATAGAATTGAAGATTTTTCATTGAGTATTTTTCTTGATATTCTTAAAGGCAGTAAAGAAATTAATAAGCAAACTACCTTTGACGCTACGCCAAAAAAGTTGCCTATCTTTATTTTTTCTGGTGATAAAGATCCTGTTGGGGAAATGGGGAAAGGCGTAACAAAAGTGGCAAATCAATACAAAAAAGCAGGCATAAATGACCTTACTGTCAAACTATACAAGGGGGGAAGACATGAAATGTTGAACGAAGTAAATAAAAAAGAGGTAGAACAAGATGTAATTAATTGGCTTAATGAAAAAGTAGAAGCCCAAAATTAATATATGGAAAACAATAAAACCCTATACAAATCATTTACACGATTAGCCATTCATACCGCTATGAAGGGAGGCGTAGAACTTCAGGATGCCAGAGAAATGATTTACAAAAGCTTTAACCATCACCCGTATGCTAAAAAAATTAAAAAATACGCTTCAAAAGTTGATTATGATAAATCTCAGGACCTAGAACCATTATTGGCTGATAGTATCGTTGTATGTGAAGATTTTGGTCCCGATAGAGATTATATAGCCTTAGTACTTATCTTAGAAAAAGTTACTTCTCAAAAAATGAGAACTAGGGAAGTCAAAAAAGATAAAGTCCAGATCGTTGAATTTATCGTGCAACGATTTCGTGAAGAAATTGATCGTATTAATAAAAAAATTGATGCACCACCGTCGTATAATGCACTACTCGAAACACGAGGCTTGTTAGAATGGTCATCAATATTCTATCTGTATCCTTTTATACCAAAACGCAGAAAAGGAGAGGGCAAGCCCGTACTCATAATGCCTCCTTATTTAGGCAATGACTTTTCTACTCGATTTGTTAGAAAACACTTAACATCACTCGGTTTTAAAACCTACAAATGGGATTTAGGCGTGAACACGCTTAACTCCAAATACATTCCTAGTCTTGTTGAACGCTTAGATGAAATTTACCAGAAACATCAAGAAAAAGTAAGTTTGGTTGGCTGGAGCGGTGGTGGCATGTTTGCTAAAATCATTGCGAATAGACATCCCGAGAAGGTAGCACAATTGATTACTATTGGTTCGCCTGTTTGGGGTGTAAAAAACATGAATACCCCTTTGGTCAGACTATTAGAATTTTTTCGAGGAAAAACTTTAAAGGAGCGAAATGAAAAGTTTTTAAAAGAATTAGAAGCCATTCCGAAAGTACCAATTACTTGTATTTACACAAAAACGGATGGTTTGTTGCCTTGGAAGCATTGCCAAGAAGCTGAAACACTGCGAGCAGACATCAAAAATATTGAAGTATTTGGTAGCCATATTGGTATGGGTGCAAATACATCTATATTATTCACTGTAGCACATGCTTTAGGCGAAAATTTAAACCTAGAGCCTTTTGAAAGTAAATTTGCCCATAGAATAGAAGATATGTTCTTCCCTATGTTTTGGAAAGAAAAAGGCCTCGCCAAATTTACCCGATTGTTATCTAAGTAATGAACACTTATTATGCAAATAGAAAAAATAATTAACCACCCTAAATTTCAAGAGAAGCTGAAGCAAATTGCTAAAGTGCAAAAATTAGAGCTGGCCGAAGTGCAAAAAGAGGGTGCTATTTGCATAAAAGAATTATATGCCGAACAAAATCCTATTGCAAATATAATATCCGCTGAGGGCTTTAAATACATGATTTCTAGAGCGTATGAGGAGAAAATTGATGTAGACCCCGAAGAAATTAAAAAACTAATGAAGTTAATGCGACAGAATTCCGTCGCCTTTATATTAACTCACAAAACCTATTTAGACACTGTAGTCTTATTAAATACCTTGGCACGTTACGGAATGCCAACACCGTATGCTTTTGGCGGTATCAATTTGGCAATGCCTGGCATCAAACAATTAGGCAAAAGCTCAGGGCTGATATTTATTCGCAGAAGCTTTAAAGATGACAAAGTTTACAAAGCAGCTCTTAGACATTATATTTCTTCACTCATCGATAATGGTGACCACCTTACCTGGAATATAGAAGGTACTCGTTCTAGAACGGGTAAAATTGTATATCCACAAATGGGTATTTTAAAATACATCATGGAAGGGGAACAAGAGAGCTCTAGAGCAATTAAATATGTGCCTGTCTCTATTGTTTACGACTTGATACCTGATGTTAAAGAAATGACAGAAGAGGGCAAAGGAAAAGGTAAAAAAGGTGAAAGTCTAGAGACATTTGCAAATTATATTAAAAAATTAGGGCATAAACATGGTAGAGCTGCCATACGTTTTGGAGAACCTGTCGATGTAAGTGACCATCAAAATGCTGTGATTCCAGATTTAGAAGAAGACAGTTATTCTGATAAAAATACACTACCTCGTTTTGCTTTTGAATTGATTCACAAAGCGAACATGATAACGCCAGTTACCACCGTTTCACTGATTTCTAATGTATTGCTTAATAATTTTGCCTTAACTAAAAAAGAAATAGAGTTTAATGTCCTTAAACTCATGAACTATATAGGCTATCGAAAAGAAGATGTGCTCATAGATCGTGGTAATAGTATTGCAGTAACTGTACAAAAAGCGCTGAATCTATTACTTAGCGCAGGTATCATACAAAAAAGTAAGGCTGGCTTAAAAGTGCAATATAATCTGGCTTCTACCGAATATTTATCTGCCACTTATTATGCAAATATGGCGTCGGGGCATTTATACCATCGTGCTTTTATAGAAATGGCACTGGTAAAAATTAAAGACGATACTTCTAATCGAAGAATTGTCCATTTCTGGGAAGAAATAATGCGATTACGCAACTTGTTTAAATTCGAGTTTTTCTACACAAACAAACCACAATTTAGCAGTGAAATTGAATCTGAATTAGAGCTATTCGATGAAAATTGGCGAGAAATAGTTACAGATCCTCAAGGAGATATTACTTCTTTATTGGCTAAACAAGAATTATTTGTCTCTAAAGCACTTTTAATCATTTATTTAGAAGCTATAAAAGTAGTAGGTCATACACTCAAAAGTTGGGATTTAGAAGATGAATTTTCTGATGAGGAATTTATCGAACTCTGTTTATTTAAGGGTAAAGAACTACACTGGCAAACACGCATTACTCGTTTAGATAGTGTTTCAAAACCTTTTTTGGTAAGCGCATTACGTTTAGCGAAAAACAGCAAGCTAACGCCTATAGCTAATACCATAGATTATGATCAAATTGATCATTTAATGGACTTATTAGATGATTTAAGCCAGAGGTTAAATTTCTTACAACAATTGGAGCTTTCTGCTAGTAAAAAGCCTAAAAAAGAAGCGATTGTTGAAGAAGCTGCTCTCGTTCCTGGGGCTGATTTAAACTCCATTTCAGAAGAAGTTTTGAAGCAAGAAGAAGACGGCTCACACATTGCTGCATTTTTTGATCTAGATAGAACCCTTATCGACGATTTTTCAGCAAAAAAATTCTTCCAATCTAGATTGCTTAGCGGAAAAGCAAGTGGAAAAGAATTACTCGCGCAATTTGCTACTGCTATTGCGTATGCAGCTGGTAATCGTGATTTTGAAATGCTCACCAAAATATCGGCTCTCGGTATTAAAGGTACTAAAGAAAAAGATTTTTTTGATTTAGGAAAACAAGTATATCAAGAGCATCTTGCAACTACTATTTATCCCGAATCGAGAACCCTCATTGCCTCGCATTTAGAAAAAGGACATAAAGTTGTGATTGTTTCGGCTGCGACCGTATATCAGATTAAGCCAATTGCTGATGAACTCGGCATAAAAGAAATTTACTGCACTGAAATGGAAGTGCAGAAAGGACGCTTTACAGGCACCATCAAAGAAATGTGTTGGGGTGAAGGTAAAGCCCATGCTGCACGAAAATTTGCGAAAGCCAATGATATAGAATTATCTAAAAGCTTTTTCTATACTGATAGCATCGAAGATTATCCCTTGTTAGAAATTGTAGGAAAACCATATGCTACAAACCCAGACAATAAGCTTTCTCAAGTAGCGTTCGAAAATAACTGGCCTATTTTACGCTTCGATGACACCGATACAAAACCCGTAGTGAAAGGTTTTAGAACCTTAATGGCTGGCGCTTCCGTATACCCTTCTGCATTAAAAGGTATAGTAAAAGGAGTGCTAACGATGTCTCGGCAAGAAGGAGCTAACACTACTTTTGCTAGTATCGGCGACTTGGGCACTAAAATAGCTGGCTTAGATGTAAACGTAAAAGGCAAACACAACTTAGAAGATTTTAGACCTGCTGTTTTTTGCTTCAATCACCAAAGTTCTGCTGACTTTTTTATCTTAATGAAACTACTCCGTAAGGACATTGCAGGGGTAGCTAAAAAAGAATTAGAGTATTCCCCTCTTGGTCCAGTATTTAAAGCATTAGGAGCTATTTTTATAGATAGATCTGACAAGAAAAAAGCAATTGAAGGTATGAAGCCTGCTGTTGATGCTTTAAAAAATGGTATTTCGGTAGTCATTGCTCCCGAGGGTACTAGAAGTGGCAGTAAAGAACTAGGGACATTTAAAAAAGGAGCTTTCCATTTAGCAATACAAGGCGGTGTGCCTATTATTCCTATTGTGATTAAAAACGCATACATGGCAATGCCAAAAGGAAGTAAATTTTTCAAGCCTACACATATAGAAGTTGTGGTATTAGACCCAGTGGATACTTCCGAATGGAAACGGAAAAAGATAGACACATACGTCGAGGAAGTTAGAAACTTATTTTTACAAGAATTAGAAAATTAATTAATAGTATTATGAAACTAAAAGTTGGATTGCTTGGTGGTGGTTCTTGGGGAACAACAGTAGCCTCATTAACTGCAAAAAATAGTTCGGTCGTAATATGGGCTCGAAACCCTAATACAGTTACCGAAATTAATGAACATAATACCAATCAAAAATACTTGCCAGATGCAAAACTTCATAAAAATTTAAAAGCTTCAAATTCTATTCAAGAAACTGTGCAAAATGCCGACGTTATTGTCATGGGAATTCCATCGCAACACTTTAGGCAAGTATTAAAAGAAGCAAAGCCGTTTATTAGACCGTGGGTTCCAATAATAAGCTTGGCTAAGGGCTTAGAAATGGGCACGAAAATGAGAATGACCGAAATTATCGAAGAAGAAATGCCTGGGCATCCAGCAGGTGTACTTACGGGCCCCAATCTTGCCAAAGAAATCCATTTTGGAAAAGCTGCAGCAGCGGTAATCGCTATGGTTGATGATACTATCGCCAAAAGGTTACAATCCGTATTTAGCTCTGGTCTATTTAGAGTATATACTAATAATGATGTAATCGGTTGCGAATTGGGAGGTGCCCTAAAAAATATTATGGCTATCGCCTCGGGCATGGGTGATGGTGCCAACGCCGGAGATAATACCAGAGCAGCAGTTATTACAAGAGGCCTCTCTGAATTGACACGACTCGGAGTTGCCATGGGCGGAAAACGCAGAACCTTTTCAGGCTTAGCTGGTATGGGTGATTTAGTAGCAACCTGTTCAAGTTCTAAAAGTAGAAATCATCACGTAGGGTACCAACTGGGCCAAGGTAAAAGTTTAGAGCAGATTATTGAAGAAATGTCGGAAGTGGCCGAAGGCGTAAAAACTGCCAAGGTAGTCATGGAACTTTCTAAAGATTATAATGTTGATATGCCAATTTCTACCGAAGTATATAAAGTTCTTTATGAAGGAAGTAACGTAAATGACGCCTTTAAAGGGTTGCTAAAACGCGAAGTTGGTTCTGAAGGAGAGCCTGGATAAAAATAAAACATAACTTATATATAATCTCAAAATCATGAGTAAAAAACAAGATCAAACTGCTTCATTTATGGTTCGGTTTAACCAAAATATTTTTGAAGAAGATGGAGAGGCTAAAGTACAATGGCGTGGAAAAATATCTCATGTGCAAGGTGACGATGAGCAAAACTTCATTGATTTTAACGATGCACTAGCATTTATGCAACAAAAGTTAGCCAATCTGACAAAAGAAGCTACCAAGGGCAAAAGTGCAGAACAACAAGAAGGTATTCTTCAAAAAAGCCTATACATGTGGAAAACCATGAAAGAGGTTGGCCCAAAAGTATTGATGGAAACCATCAAAGACCCTAAAAAACAACTACATCATATTCAAGATCAAATCCATGATCAAATCAGTAATATAAGTGATGAAATTGGCGACAAAGTACAGATAGATGAGTGGCGAAATGCCTCAAGATCTGATTTCAAAAAAGTAAAAAAGTCAATTAGTCAGTTATCTGATGAAATAAAAAACCTTTCTGATAAGATTGATAGCATCAGTAAAAAGAAATAATTTTTTACATGACTGAATTATCCAACAAACTAGCAATACTTATCTCCTTTCAAGAGAATGCGCCCATACGTATTCAAACGTTGGGGCAGTTTACCGTTTGGCGAAAGGATACAAAAATTACTGCCAAAGAATGGGGAAGAGATAAAACAATACAATTATTACAATATTTAATTTCTAATCGTCAACGAAATGCGCTGCATAAAGAAAAAATAATGGATGACCTTTGGGAAGAAGGTGATGATCGTGATTTTAAAGTAGCTTTACACGGTATGAATAAGGCTTTAGAGCCAAATAGACCTTCTCGAACTGAACCGACCTATATACTTCGGCAAGGTGTAAGTTATCACCTTAATTTGGATACCATTTGGATTGATACTGACGCATTAGAGAAATATATCATTATTGGAAATGAATCTTTTAGTAGCGACCCTACTACTGCAAAAAAAGCCTATAAATTAGCTATTGACATTTATCAAGGTATCTATTTACCCAATCGCATTTATGAAGATTGGTCTTCTGAAGAACGTGAAAAAGTACAGCTACTTATACTCAGCGCCTATATTACTTTAGCCGAGCTTTTGTTAGAAGAAAACCCTATCGAAAGTATTAGGTTATCACAAAAAGCAATCTCGATAGACCCAACTTGGGAAGACGCTTACAGATTACAAATGCAGGCCTACCTTGCCAAAGGCAATAGACCACAAGCAATTAAAACATATCAAAATTGTGTGCATGTTTTAGAGGAAGAATTTGGTATTGACCCGCTTCCAGAAACTAAAAAACTCATTAGAGAAATCGAAGAAATTAGCTGAACTGCGCCAAATTCTTGCGACGGCTCATCGCTGATGCTTTAGCGGACGAGCAAAGTAGAAATCTAACCAAAATCACTACAAATTATTTTTTGTAACTCATCTGTAACTGCCATAATATATGTTTGCATCATAATTAGCAATAAATAGAAATTAATAACAATAAAAGATAAAAATATTATGGCAACTAAAAGAAAAAAAACAGTGACGAACGTATTCAATAAAACAGTTGAGACAGTAAAAACAACCGCTACAAAAGCAAATGATTTTGCACTAAAGTCTACTGATAAAGTAGTAACAGAAACAATAAATGTTGCTGGTCAATGGCAAGGTGTAACAGCTAAAGCGGTGAAAGGCGGATTAAAGTTAGCAGCAACGCAACAAGATATCATGTTCGATACCTTAGAAGCTGCAAAAGGTCATGCAATTAAAGGTTTTAAAAGATCTAAAGCTTTATTTACAAAATAAGAAGGAGAAAAATTGTGTAGAAGCCAAGTTTCATTTTGAATTCTTGGCTTTTTTTATGATAAAAATAAGTCATATTCAACATTGTAACTCATCTGTAACTCCGGTACAATATATTTGTACTTTAAACAAGCAAATAAAACATATAAACTATATATTATGGCAAAGAAATCTAAAAAAGAAAACAAAATAGAAAAAGCAAAAGCTATCGTTAAAAAAATAAATAACGATTTAATTGATGCTTCTTTTAGCGCTATTCAAACTACAGTAAAGACTGGAGAAAAATGGCAAAAACTAACAGCAAAATTGATTAAAAAGGCGGAGCCTTTATCAAAACAACAAATAAACATGTTTGTTGATACTGCTGAAAACATTAAAGGTCAATTAGAAACGAGCACAGAACGTCTAAAAGACTTTGTAGGTTACGATCCAAAAATGATCGAAAAAGCTAAAAAAATGGTTGCTAAAAATCCTCTAGCTAAAAAAGCGGATGATGTGGCAACGAAACTTAAGAAAGATGTCGAAGAGAATCCTTTAGTAAAAAAAGCTGAAAAAATGACAGCTAAATTAAAAAAGCAAATCTCTGAGACAATCGAAGATGTAAAGGATAAAGTTGAAGATTTTACTGAAGATGCTTTAAAAGTTACTCCTAAAAAGAAAAAAGCGGCAAAAAAACCAGTAACCAAAAAAGTAATTACTAAAAAGACTGTTGAAAAAAAACCAACAGTAAAGAAAGAACCAGTAGCTAAGGTTGTTGAAAAGAAAGTACCTGTAAAAAAAGAAGCCAGTAAAGATGATTTAAAAACCATCAAGGGTATTGGGCCTAAAATGGCAACGGTATTGAATACAGCCGGAATTACGTCTTTCGAAGATTTAGCAAAAAAAGCACTAAAGGATTTAGAAAAAATACTTGAAGATGCAGGTATGAATGCAAGAATGTATGATTTTTCTACTTGGGCAGAACAAGCTAGCACAGCTAAATAATTACATAAACTTTAATAAAATAGTATTATGAGCAAAAAAATATCAAAAATAGCAGTTGTTAAAAAGAAGTTTAACGCTGCAATCGATACCACAAAAGGTTCAGTAAAAAAAGTAAATGAATTTGCTTTAAACACTACTGAAGAAATGGTTACTGAAACTATTACAATAGCTGAACAATGGCAAAAAGTTTCTGTAAAAGCAATTAAAGAAGGGTTTAAATTAGCATCTACACAACAAGATATTGTTTTTGATGCCTTAGATAGTTTAAAAACTCAATTTAAGTACGGCAAGAAAAAAGTTGTAAAACTTTTCGCATAAATTTAGCACATATTAAATTACAAAAACCAAGTTATTTATATAGCTTGGTTTTTTTATGATGTGCTTTTTAAATGTTTAAAGTCTAAATAGGTAAAAAGATCACTCCACTAGAAGAATCATTTTTAGCTCCTGTAACCGAGCTTAAAACATTCGTTTTACCTTCCACTCGTAAAACTCCCATCAATGCGAAAACCAAAGCTTCTTTAAATTCTATGAGTGTCTTTTCAGGTGTTATAATTTTCACAGGTTTTCCTAATTTTCCTTGTAGCGTTTTCATTAAAAAAGTATTCATTGCACCTCCTCCTGTCACCAACATTGAACTTTCCTGTTTAACTGCATTTTTATGCACCTGAATCGCAATTTGCTCACAAATATGATGTATTGAAGTGTGTAGTACATTCTCCATAGCATCATCAGTATTTTCAACGACGGGAACGACTTTCTCTAAAAACCATTCATATCCTATAGATTTGGGAAATGGTAACTTATAATATGCTAATTCATTTAAAGCAACTAGCATCTCTTGATTGACAATGCCTTTACTCGCTAGTTTGCCTCCATGATCGTATGAGAGACCAATCTTTTGAGTACGATAGTTTAAGATCATATTGGCCAATCCGATATCATAGGCAATTCGTTGGCCTTGATCTTCAAAAGAAATATTGCTAATACCCCCCAAATTCAAACAAAAATCATATTGCTTAAATAACAACTGATCTCCAATAGGCACTAAAGGAGCTCCTTGTCCACCAAGCGAAACATCATTGGTTCTAAAATCACACACTGTTTTATGACCACTCGTATTTGCAAGATGTTGTCCAGACCCTATTTGATATGTTAACCCATTTTCTGGTTGATGATGTGTTGTATGCCCATGACTAGAAATAAAATCAACTTCTAAATTATCTGCTTCTATAAATTCTCTCGTTCGATTTCCCAGCCAAGAACCATACATATTATTGAATTCTAATAAGTCAATTGCAGATAAATGAATAGCGTTTTTTAGCTTCAATCGCATATCCTCTTCATAAGGAATACTTTTCGTTTGTTGTAAATCAAAAAACCACCGATCATTTTCCTCACAAATATGACAATAGGCAAGATCTAATCCATCGAGAGAAGTGCCAGACATTAAGCCAATAACTTTATATACATTCATTTCATGACAAATCTATGAAAAGAAATACAATGATATTAGCCGAATATAATTTCTTAGTAGAATTTATGTTTTTATGCTGCACCCAATAGCCTTACTTGTAGTCACCTCAACAGATTTACCGTCTAACAGTGCGTCAACAGCATTTTCAACAAACTTTGTATTTACTGCACTAGGGTTACGAGAACTATCATCTATTCCTCCTATATATTTTACGCGGAGCCCTTCCTTCTCTTTTTGTAAAACATATGTGTGTGGCGTAGCAGTCGCGCCATATTGTGGATAGATTTTCTGACCTTCATCAAATAAATATGGGAATGTAAACCCTTTTTCTTTTGCTCTTACTTTCATTAACTCATAACTGTCACCTGGTTGTACTGCAGGGTTATTTGGATTGATTGCAATCACAGGATAACCCAAGCCTTTATATTTCTTGTTTAACGCTAAAATACGGTCTTCATTTCTTACCGAAACAGGACAAGTATTACAGGTGAAAATGATAATAAAGCCTTTCGCTTCTTTAAAATCTGCTAAGGATACCATTTTACCATCAACATTCTTTAAACTGAAGTCTGTGGCTAAATCCTCAACTTTATAGCCATC
>RCND010002180.1_pt1 | contig 10938 bp, 8 predicted proteins | sample 2041351 | NCBI WGS metagenome assembly RCND01 (sample SAMN09708230, study PRJNA481090) | Marine sediment metagenome, whole genome shotgun sequencing project. | biome: marine sediment; feature: ocean; material: sediment; isolation source: Sewage treatment plant 12B marine sediment (STP12B) ...
TTTTAGATTTTTGAGAGATTGGAAAACCAAAAACCTCAAGCATCCACCGAAAAACAAATTTCAACAGAATTTTCGCCACCCGCGCCACCCGCCGAATCATCTGCAGTCATAGTGCACGACAAGATGCGCAAACGTCTTGCCGGCAACATGGTAGCCAGCCTGATGCACACGGCTCCGCATGTTACCGCTGTTTTCGAAGCAGACCTGACCGCAGTCATGCGGCACCGCACCGCCAACAAGGAAAGCTTTGCACGTGCCGGTACACCGCTGACTTTTACTGCCTATTTTGTCGCAGCGACGGTTGCTGCCATTCAAAAAGTTCCCAGGGTTAATAGTCGCTGGTTTGATGAGTACCTCGAGATTTATCGTCACATCAACATGGGAATAGGCACTGCACTGGGAGACCAGGGTTTGATTGTGCCCGTATTGCATGGTGTTCAAAAGATGGACCTTCGAGCCATCGCTGCAAAACTCTCCGACCTCACTGGACGCGCCCGTGACAACAAACTCAAACCCGAAGATGTCCGTGGAGGCACTTTCACCATATCCAATCATGGTGTTTCAGGCAGTCTGATCGCTACTCCTATCATCATCAACCAACCGCAATCAGCCATCCTCGGCGTCGGCAAGATCGAAAAACGGACCAAAGTAGTTGAACACGATGGCGAAGATGCTATCGTCATAAAGCCAATGTGCTATGTCAGTCTTACCATTGACCATCGTGTATTGGACGGCTACCAGACCAATGCATTTTTAACAGAACTGGTCAGCACACTGGAAAATTGGTGAGATTGGTAAGGGCAAACCATTTGCTTCCATGATGTCTCCTTAACTTCTCAGGTTCTTTTGGTCTTCAACAATTCTCGCGCTCATCACTGTTACCCTGACACGACGGGCCAGTTCATTTGAGTCTGTGATATCACGAATTTTTGTAGGTAATGCAGTCCATTCCCCGGGGCCCAGTGTTTTTCGGAAATTCATAGAAAACTCACGAAGCTGACCGTTGGCGTTGATGTACTCCACCTTCACCCTGATACCATTTACCGTGACGGGTGAGTTATTTCGCACAGCGGCATTGACATAATTACCTTCTCCCAATGCAGCCTTGCTCTGAATGTATTTACCCGGATTCGAGGGTAGTTCCAGCAATACCAATTCCTTCTGCGCCTGTTTACTGACTTCCGAACCGGATTGAGCCGCCGCCTGGTAGTGCTTGATGGCGGATTCCATATTGCCCGCACGCTTGTCCATATTGCCCAGTAGATAGTTGGCCTGAGCTGTCGGTAATAATTCCAGGCTGTGCTCAAGATCTATCCGAGCCGAATCAAATTTCCTTCGTTCATAGCGTGCCTGGCCCCTGCGAAGATAATGGTAGAAAAAGCTATCATCGAGTTGAACGGCCTTATTGTAAGCAGTCTCGGCTCTTCTGAATTTATCATTGCCAGCGTAGATATCACCGGACAAGGAATGAAACAGAGCTTCCTTCGGCTCCATCCTGATAGCCTGATTTGCCAATGTACGGGCTTCCCCGACCTTGTCCTCGGTCAGTGCCTTACGGCCATTGTCATAAGCTTCATAAGCCGGTTTCATCTTACGCAGGTGTGCGGTTTTGCGCATATAAACCTCACGGCCGAATTCACCACTGTCCGGTAGTGTTTTTGCAGTGGCACGATTATTGGCTACCCTTTCTTTGGAGGCTGGGTGCGAGGCAAACAGCCCCGAAAGCCAGTCACTTCGACGGTCTTTGGACAATTGCACAAAGGTCTCCTGTAATTCCACCGCACCCAACGGGTTGTAACCGGCGGCCGACATATAACGCATACCGTACAGATCGGACTCGCGTTCGGCATCACGTCCGTACTTGGTCGTAATAAGTTGTGCACCAAGCTGTGGCACGATCATGGCGATCTGCTGACCCATTTCAGAATCAGCCTTGCTGCTGCCATAAATCATCGCGGCCATCATACCTATCTGTGTCAACATGCCCTTGGATTGCTGGCGCGCTCCATGCGCGGCATCGGCATGCACGATTTCATGACCAAGTACAGCAGCCAGTTCGGCTTCTGAATTCAATTCAGTCAAAAGACCACGATTCACGACGATTTTGCCACCCGGCAATGCCCAGGCGTTGGGGGTGGAGTCGTTCAGCACATGAAACTCATAAGAAAATTCACGACTGGCCTGTGCGGCGAGGCGATCGCCCACACCCTCAACATAATCAGTGAGGGCCGGATCGAGTATGTAATCCCCGCCCTGGGACTGACGCATCGGGGCATACATTTGCTGACCCACCTCGCGCTCCCAGTTTTCATCAAGATTGGGGAGTATGAAATTTTTCTCACCGGTAACCGGGTTGGTGCTACAGCCAACCAGCGTAAATGAGAGACTTAGAAGGATGATCAAAAATCGACGCATGAGGTATCTCCCGTGTAAGAATCACTCAAGTATAAGAAGTAGTCCATGAAAGTGCGAGAGTGGGCTCTTAGCAAAGTGTTGAAGGCACACACTGAAATGCTCGCACAATTCGGCGGGTGTTGGGTATTCCTCCTGAGGCCGTGAGCCGACACGACTGCATGGACGCAGGAGGTAGAGCCATGCAGGAGCAATTGCCGAGGACGTCGGCGCCCGAGCGACCCAGGGATGGGCTTGAAGCGTGCCTCAGGAGGAGTACCCGGCACCCGGCGAATCCCTCGTGGATTCTTTAAGTTCCGTGCCAAAGAACGCCGCGACACGTGTACCTGCCCCCTGAGACACGCCACAAGTACGTCCCTGTAGGCTCTGTAAAAAACATCCCTGTTTTTTAAGGTCTCAGAGGGCAGGTACACATATCCCGGCTTTGGTATGTGGATTCTTTTGCAGAATATGCTGAAGCTGTTATTTCGATCCCACGGTTTGAATTCGTATTTACCAACTTTCATTCTGGGGCATTTTCCTGGTTACCTTATGTGCCGGCTAAAAAGGTATGATACACAACAATCATTTTGCATCCTTTCATACTAATCATCAGGAAAAAACGTGAGCTTTAACACCATTGAATTTGCAATCAACGAAGGGGTGGCTACACTGACCCTGAACCGTCCCAAATCTCTCAATAGTTTCACCATCGAGATGCATGCCGAAATCCGGGAAGTCATGCAACAGGTTATTGACAGCGCCAGCATCCGTTGCCTCGTTATTACAGGCGCTGGCCGTGGGTTCTGTGCTGGCCAGGACCTGGGTGACAGTGCCGGTACGGATAGTAGCGGTGTACCTGATGTGGGGAAATCTGTTGAAAAGGACTATAACCCGCTAATCCAGAGCATCATGAATCTGCCCAAGCCTGTCATCTGTGCGGTTAACGGTGTGGCCGCCGGTGCCGGTGCCAGCATTGCGTTGGCCGGCGATATTGTATTGGCTGCACGCTCTGCCAGTTTTATCCAGATATTTTGCAAGATCGGCTTGATACCCGATTCTGGTGGGACCTGGAACCTGCCACGTGCCGTTGGACTCGCACGCGCACGCGGCCTGGCAATGCTCGGTGATCGACTTGACGCCGAAACCGCGGAAAAATGGGGTCTTATCTGGAAATGCATTGACGATGACAAATTGCAGGAAGAGGCCCAAAAAATGGCCGCCTATTTTGCAATCCAACCCACCCTTGCACTCGGCCGTATCAAAAAACTGTTACTCGAATCCAGCAGCAACACACTATCTGAGCAACTGGAACTCGAACAACAGGCCATGCAGGATCTTGGGCAAAGTGAAGACTATCGAGAAGGCGTGCACGCCTTTTTGGAAAAGCGTCCACCTGTATTCAAGGGCAAATAAATTCAATTGACAGGCAGTATGCATCCATCAGTGAGCGGCTGTATCTAACAGCCGTCACATGCTACTGAAGAGCTTAATGTTCTGCTGGACTCTCTACCGCAAGAGACTCAAGTGACACCGCAACTATGCGATGGTTGTTGAGATCGGCGATCCACACATAACCATCATGGACCAATACACCGGCGGGTTTGTCCAGTTGATCCGGTCCTGCGCCGGCAGTTCCAGTCCCGGCGATGCGTTTAGCAGTGACCCCGGTGACCAACTCTGTAACCTGATGTCCACGGATCTCTGCCACAAAGATGTTTCCATCTGCATCACCGGCAACACCATGCGGCATACCCATCTCCGTATCGGCTGCGAGCACTTCAGCCTGATCACCCGGTGACCAGCGCAGGGCTTTCTGAGTGCCGGCATCTGCGATCAGGTAACCCCTGTCCCCTGCAGCCGTCATGTCTATCGGCATGGCAAAATTGCTGGTAGCTGCAGTCGCGACGGTTGTGACCATTCCATCTTTGACCCGTCGTATGCTGGCGTTACCAATATCGACAACCAGAACACCGCCATCGGCTTCCCAAACCACGGCATGTGGGGAATTGAACAGTGCTTCGGCAGCCGGTCCATCGTTAAACCCGGATTCTCCCACCACACCTGCCAGGGTTGTAACCTGGTAACCATCATCCGTGGGCGTGAGCAATCGAACGGTATGACTGGAAGCACCTGCAACTACAATCAGACCGTCCGGCGACGCTGAAACACCATGCGGACCATCGAAACCGGCTTCTGCCGCTGAACCATCCTTATGACCCTTTTTATCAGGTCCACCTGCAAGGGTTGCCACTTCGCCATCAATTGAAACTGACCTTATGGCATGGTTGCTGAAATCGGCAACGAGTATCTTACCCGGACCAAATGGCGAAAGACGGATGGGTTTGTTTAAGCGGGCATCGCTGCCATCAACGAATCCCGCCTCACCATTTCCGGCAACGACACGGCTGTCAGCTGCCTGCAAGACCGTGGAAAAACAACACAGCATCAACACCATTGTGGTGCGAATACTGACGAAAGAGGCGAAACGGGTACGGTTATCACAATTCATGGTCTTTACCTGAAAATTACTGTTAATGCTTCGGTCCGATATCCAGGGAACTCAGATCCATCACATACTGGTGCAGTTCACGTTTACCCTCTGCTGCCTGACGACCGGATGAAAACGTCATCAGCTTGCCGTCGGCTGAGATTGCTGGAAAGCCATCAAACTTGTCATTGAAGGTCAGACGTTGTTCCTCACCGGTTTTTAGACTACGCATATATATTTCAAAGTTATGCTGTGGCAGCATCTTCACAAAAACAAAGTGCTCACCGTCAGGTGCGGGAAACGGTGCCCAGTTCGTGCCTTTTTCGGTGGTGATCTGCTTTTTGTCAGTACCATCATGATTGATGGTATAGATTGTCATTGGCATCCCGCGCTGGCCCTGCGATGAAATATCCCAGGAGCGAAACAGAACAGTTTCGGAATCCGGCATGTAGAATGCCCCGCCTTCCTGCTCACCTTTGGTGAATGTGATTTGCTGCTCCTCACCCGCACCATCTGCAGGCATACGCCAGAGGTCGATTTCTCCATCTATCTGCCGGCTCCACAAGATCCACTTGCCATCCGGAGAAACTCCGACTTCGGCATCATAGACCAGGTTATTGGTCAGACGTTTGACATCGCTGCCATCGAGCGCTGAGCTATAAAGCTCCGCGCCTTGCGGATAGTCGTTAGGGTCTGAATACCCGCCCATAGGCAAGTCAGTCAAATCCCGGGTTGAGGTCCAGATCAACCGTTTACCATCCGGATAGAAGTGCGAACAGGCATCCTCACCCTTGCCGTTGATCTTGACCATCTCACCATCATCGACACGCATGGTGTAAACGTAGTGCGTCTCGTCGCCTTCGAGCTTGGCGTTGCCGATCAATGTCTTACCATCTGGTGCAAAATAAAACTCAGCACCCGCACCCTCGTGGGGGATTCGGCGGACATCCAGTTCCTGGGCCTGCGCGCCGGAAATCCCGACGAATAGGCCCAGCGCAGCAACAAACCAACTGGCTGATTTACTTTTTCTCATTTCCATATTCCTTGTTCAGGCCCGACCACTCAGAAAATGTACTTGAGCCGGGCACTAACGGTACGGCCAGGTTGAGTAAACGGGGTCACGTCACGTCCGTTATCCGGAATACCGGCAACCGAGGAGTACTCAATGTATTCTTTGTCAAACAAATTAATTATGCCGGCACTTAGCATTAATCGACTGCTGAATTCATAACGTGCAAAAAGGTCGACGGTCACGTAGCCATCCGTTGTGACTGCTCCTTCCGGAACCTTGTTCATGTCATCAGTCCATTTCAGCATGGCATCCAGGGAGAAACTACCACGGTAGTAATTCATACCTAGCGTACCGTTAAAAGGCTGTATGGTTCTTAACTGCTCACCGGTGGTTTTATCTTCGCTGTCCATATATTCACCATTCAGGAACATGGAAACATTTCTGCCCAGGTAATAATCAAAGCGAAACTCCGCACCGGAAATTCTGGCTGAATCTATGTTCTGGTACTGGAAAACATCCGTAACCAGGGGAAATCCAAAATAATCACCATCAACGGATCCGAGATATGCAACCTCGATAAAGTTGTCGTAATCGTTGTAATAGGCAGAAATATTGTATGAAAAGTTACCGATGTCGCCACGTATGCCAATCTCGTAGGAGTCACTTTCTTCAGGAACCAGGTCTGAGGCAGGAAGAATCCGGATACCAAAACAGGTAAAGATGGAAAAGTCGCAGAAAGCTACATGATCAAAGTAGAAATACGCGAGGTCATAAGGTGGCACTTTGAAACCCTGGGAGTATTGGAAGTACGCACTGAAGTTGTCAGTGAACTTGTAAATGGTTCCAAGACGCCAGGAAAGATTGTTATCAGAAATTTTTTCCGGCGCAAATTCTTCGCCTGGATTGACATTCTCGTAACCCTCGTCTGCTTTTGGAGTCATCTTGTAATAGTCGTACCGCACACCTGGGATTAACGACCATTTATCGGTCAACTGGATCGTGTCTTGCAGATAGATACCAAATCGATCGGTGGTATTTTTCGGAAATGGCGCGGACAGATCATCTATTAATACGTTTCCGTCTTTATCGGTACGGGTTTCCGAACGCGGCCGGCGTGAGTCCGTTGTGTCCCAATCAAAACCATAGCTCAGTTGGTGATTATCCTCTTGCCCGAGCAACTTGCTGGCTGACGCGCTTAAGCCCCAGGTTTCCTGCTCAAACAGGTCACTCTTAAGTATTTCACGAGGACCATTTCCCGGGGCTTCGTGGTTTAAGAGGTCTTCGTCAGTTTGCTCGCTTTTGTTCAGGTAAAGATTGACATCGAGATTGTCCATAAATGCCCATTTGGAGTCCCCGTCCTGGTAACGAACTTTGTAAGCATTGTTCTGTTTCTCGTTGTAGCTTTCCGCAAAGTTAATCTTGTAAGCAGGCCCCAGTCCAAGCCAGCCGTCCTCATTTTCACCGCTATTGGGCCCTTCAACTTCCTGAAGATAGTAATCAATGGAAAACGTCAATTTTTTGTCGTTATCAATGATGTAATCAGTTTTGGCCAGTACGCTGTTTGAACTGACATCAGTGTTTGCACGCGTTTCGTCATAATTCTGTGTTTCATGACCATCACGGTATTTGTAGTTGAGCAGGGTTTCCCATTTACCCGTTCTGAAAGCCATCATGATACCAGCACTCCATATATCGGCCCTGCCGTCATAATCGCCATTGACTGAAAAGAAAGTATTGATGCCAGTTCCGGTACCCAACACGTCTGCCGCATCCTTGGTTGAAAAGGCAACGATACCGCCCATGGCGTCAGCACCATACAGCGAAGATGCAGCACCCTTGGCGACTTCGACCTGCTTGACGGTTTCCATGTCGATGAAGCCGCGACCAACGACATCGTTGAGGCCATCAGCACCATAGCCTTCATTCATACGCATGCCATCTTTAATCATCATGACGCGATCTGCGCCCATGCCACGAACAACGAAATTCTGCGCTGTTCCATTTGATCCGGTGATATCAACGCCAGGCTCATATCTGAACAGTTGCGACATATCAGTGACCATCTGTCCATCGATGTCCTCGGCGGTCATTACTGATACGGAGCCTGCGATATCATCAAGACTCTGCTCGATTCTGCCACCTACGACAACAACCGTATCCAATTCAACTGCTTCCCCTTCAGTCTCCTCATCGGTTTCATTGTTATCCTGTGCCATTACCACTGACGAACTCATTGCAAGTAACACCGTGGCCAAACTTGTTATAAATTGTGTTTTCATTAATTTAAGCCTCATGATTTGCTTCTCTTATTGTGCGGTTCATTCACTGTATACGCATTTGTTACCCATGCGTTTCTTGATGGTCTTCATTTGGAATTCCAATTCCCTCGTTTCACAGATGAACATTTCGGGCACCTGCTTAACCAGCAAAATGTAATCACCCGTGGAAAGGTCCTCGTCCGTCCATGACGGTGCTTTGTTATCCTCGACAGCAATGGGGTTGATAACAGCAATTCTCAATTCAGGCATGCGAAGCTTCAACCTTTCCACGGTGCCGAGGTGGGAAGCTGAATGAAAGTTACCATCCAGATGTAGAACTTTGCGACCGGGATTGTCCTGCAGATGCATCGCGATGGACTCAGCCATGGTGTCGTCACGTAATACCTGGCTGGAGAAACTCTTCATTATCATGGCTTGCATGATTTTTGCCATATCTCCACCGGCACCCATTTTGGCACCCGAGTCATGCTCTTTTTTGCCGCTATCGGCAGCGGTCATATGTTCTTTTTTATCGCCACCGGCTTTATCAGCCATGTGATCTTTCTTGCCGGCCATTAAAGCTACCGTGTCGTCTGTTTTACCACTGTCAGTGTGAGCAGCGTGACTTGCCGTATAGGCATCGATAGCAGCGCAGTTTTCACTCTTGCCGGTATCGTCCGGATCCTTTTTATTGGGACCATGTGTGGAACTGTTCTCAATAAATGATCTGTATTTATCCAGGTAAGCACCCTCTTCGATATGCAGTTCTTTTGCCACCCACAGACGATCCGGCATGGGCATTTTCTCAATGAACTCCGGTCCCTCCTTTGACATGCAGATCACCGCCTGCTTAGGTGCATTTGAAGCCACAACAGGCAGACTATTGTCCTTGGCGAACTCAACCAGGGGTCGATAGCTTTGCTCGTAGTTGGGCCATCCGCGCCCGTCCTCCTGCAACACTTTCTCGCCGATTTTGCCTGCAAGGTATAAGTCAACCAACTCTTGTGTATCCCGCTCAAACTGCTCAAGACTGAGTGTCATATTCAAATTTCTTTGCTGTAGGGCCGCGAAAATCTGCATTTGCTTCAGGTGAATTCCGGAATGACCATGAAATTCACCGAAGAAAACCACATCGAACTGGCTCAGATCATCTGCGACCTGTTCCAGTGATTTCACACTGCCATCTTCACTCCTTATCCAAACCGTATCATACAGATCGGTCAATGGTGCAATTGCCCCGACCTTTGATTGATCACTTAACGCCGTGCCCGAAAAGACAGTAAGAGTGGCAATGATTGTTGCCACAGCTATCATACGCAGCCTATTCATGATTGATTTAACTCCTGAGTTCAAATAATTGTTGTTCTGACTGGAAAATTCCGTTTTGGCGGAAATTGCGAATTCTACCTGAAATACAATAAAAACGGGTATTTGTTAGTACTACCCAGGTAAGCGGCCCAGTAAGTAGCATATGCCAAAGCCCCGCATAATATTGATGATCATGATTACTGTATCTGGCCCGTCATAATCGTGATGGGTGTAGGTCAGTCGCACGAAACTGCTGGCTATTACATACAATACCCACAAGCTGCCCCAAAGTTGTCATAATTGCCGACTGCTAAATGTTAATTCTCTACCAGCATGCCAAACATGAGCCAATATATAGGTACATTTTATGAAAAAATTTCTGACCTGCCTTGTCTTACTCGCCTCAAGCAGTTCTATTCATGCGCAGGATGTTGTCTTTCACCATGAGTTAACAGTGAACATTGACCCTGCCACTTCACAGCTTGAAGTCAATGACACCATTACTTTTCCTGAGTCCGCAGATGTGTCCGGCCTGACATTCAGTCTGCATGAGGGTTTATCCCCGCAGAGTCTCACCGATGGGGTCAGCATTGAGCAGACTACTGATGAGGCAGGAGCGACAGACAAGGGAATGGACCAGGAAGACTACACCTCAGTCATTAACAGCAGTCATTACCGAATCCTGACCCACAAAGGAGCCAGCCTGAAATCACTGACCCTGTCGTATGCAGGCAAAATCAATCATCCGGTTAAACAAGCCAACCAGGAATACGCCCGCGGTTTCAGCCAGTCACCCGGTCTGATTGATCCCCAGGGGGTCTACCTGTCCGGTTCCACCAACTGGATACCCTCGTTTGATGAAGAGTATCTCACTTACAAGTTGACGGTGGAGTCGCCTGCAGGTTGGCGAAGTGTCAGTCAGGGCAAACGTGCGGGCTTTGCAGACCTGCCAGAATTCCGGACGGATGTATGGGAAGTCGATACACCCACTGAAGAGGTATTTGTTATCGCTGCCGCGTTCACCGAGTACGAGTACGCGATGGGCAATGTCAAAGCCATGGCTTTCTTACGTGAAAAGGATGATGCCTTGGCCAACAAGTACCTGGAGACAACCGCCCAGTATATGGAGATGTACCGGGGGTTGGTCGGACCTTATCCCTATTCCAAGTTCGCACTGGTGGAGAACTTCTGGGAAACGGGTTATGGCATGCCTTCTTTCACATTGCTTGGCCCGCAGATCATCCGTTTTCCATTTATCCTGCACTCATCCTACCCCCACGAATTACTGCATAACTGGTGGGGCAACGGCGTATTTGTGGATTTTGAAACCGGTAACTGGTGCGAAGGCCTGACGGCTTATATGGCCGATCACCTGATTGCGGAACAACGTGGTACGGGTGCCGATTACCGCCGCGGCACTTTGCAGGGTTACACGGATTATGTAACCGCTGAAAATGAGTTTCCCCTGAAGGATTTCC
>RCND010002181.1_pt1 | contig 10937 bp, 11 predicted proteins | sample 2041351 | NCBI WGS metagenome assembly RCND01 (sample SAMN09708230, study PRJNA481090) | Marine sediment metagenome, whole genome shotgun sequencing project. | biome: marine sediment; feature: ocean; material: sediment; isolation source: Sewage treatment plant 12B marine sediment (STP12B) ...
TCAAATTAGTATAATTTACACTTTGACCCTACGGCATTCTAAGCCTGTCAGTTTTGACAGGCTTTTTTTATTGCTATTTTTATAGAATATACCAAAGCTGCAATCCTTATGAAGTATAGTGAAAGTGCCGGTCGGGCCAGAATAATGATTGAAAAAGCCATTGAGGACCACAAAATTACACGTGCCGAGATGGATTCCATCCTGAATATTGTCACGGAAGATGGACATATCGATCCACATGAACAGGCCCTTCTAAATCAACTGCAGGAAATGATCGAGAACCGATCCGTAAAATTTGTTTTGTAGTTTTCTGTCCTGACCACTGACTAATGTAGAAAGAACTATTGGTCTTTATTTTCAGATAGTCCCGGATATTACCGGTTCTCATGAGCTGGCTTCAGGGTCCAGAGTTGCATACGAGTCATCTCTGCAAGGTGTGACATATCCAGATCTGTCCGATGTACAATCCAGTGTTTATAGCTCTCCACTTCTGAAATGATGGTCTCTGCAAACTCCTTCGGATAGGCATCAAAGGAAATCACCTCATAAGAATCCCTTTGTTTTTTTTCTGAGAAATCCAGATAAGCTGTGCTGAAAACTTGCATAAGAGAGCCGGTCCCGATGCTCGCCTCCCCTACCATAAGCTTTGAAGGAAGGTGCCCCTGATTGAGGATGATATCCCTGGAAGCTTCTGCCAGTTCAAATAGCTGTTCCCTGGAAACCGATGAAACTCCTGGTTTTTCAGATGGCATCTCCATGGGTCCGAGTGGAGCTTCACGCTGAAGTTTCGCAGGCAGTTTCCCATTCTGACCATACTCCTGAAGCGATTGTGCCAAAGCAGCAAATACTTCTGAGGGGGAATAAACATCATCATATACTACCTGATTGGCCGACCCGATCTTCTCAGCAATTCTTAAGAGATCCTTCTTATTAATAAAGTCGGGTTGATAGGAAAACCGCTCCATCAGGTCACTTATAGTGACCACCTCAATGCTCTCCTGGTCCTTTAGAAACTGCATTAGCCTTTTAAAATTCTTTCTGGCGGTCACCATGCTTTCTGCCGGGCGAAGTGCAGGAGGCTTAAGGCTGTCTCTTTCAGGATTGGCTCCCTCGTAGTAATTGAAATCCCAAAACTGCTCAGCTCTGACCTTGGTGGGGTGACAGGCAAAAAATGAGATCATATCCACCCCCTCGATATCATTTAAAAAGTTTTTCTTCAGGCTGTCAAATACGGGATTAAACAATTCATCCCTGTAATACACATCATCGAAAGCCCCATAATCGCCATAGAAGTTCAGGGTATTACAGAACCAGACAGCATGTTTGCCCGGCAGCTGTACCGGCGAATAGACATACCCCTTCCCCATCTGTCCCAGTGCATATACCAGTTGCGGACCGTATGATCCTCCATGCCGGGCAAGGGTGCTTACCGGAACTCCAAAAATCCGCTCTAACTCTTCAACTCCCAGCGATTCGTTTTCGAGCATCGTCTGCACACCCTTGTCCCAATCGGCATATTCCAGGATCTCGGTTACAGTTGGATGGATAGAGCCCAGATTGGTATGACTCCCGATATCGTGAGAGGCCATGGCCTCTATTACATCCTGCCGTCCGCGCTCTTCAAGCGAACGTGCCTTCTCCCCGATCACAAAAAACGTTCCCGTGACGCCCACCTCTGTCATGGTTTCGGCCAGCCAGAGGGGAATTTCATCCACACTATCGGATTCAGGAGAAATATAATCTTCCACATCAAAAACTACGGTGACATATGTACGTTCAGGAGTGTTGCAGCTTTGCATAAGGATAAAGATCAGGGTTGCGAATATTAGACAAATGTTTCTCATGACAATAGTTTTTGCAAATGTTATTTCAGAGCCTACTGACCTCTCCGTTCTGCCAGTGGCCTTAGCTTGATGATCCGGTCGGGCTTATTAACCACCACGTAGATGTTCCCTTCCGGATCGAGGCCGATATCCCTGACCCTTCCAAAGTTTTTAAAGATCACCTCCTGATGCATGACCCTGTTGGCTTCAATATCAAGCAACCTGACCTCTTCAAATTTTAATGCGCCCACCAGTAGCTTGTTCTGCCACAGGGAAAATGCTTCCCCCTGATAGAATTCTATCCCGCATACTGCAGTGGAGGGTTTCCAGTAAAGCACCGGCTGAGCATATCCCTCTTTTCGGGTGAAATCCGAAACAGGCACCCCGTCGTAGTTGCTGCCGTAGGTAATGACCGGCCATCCGTAGTTGGTCCCTGAAGTAATCAGGTTCAACTCATCTCCGCCAAGCGGGCCATGCTCCGAAGCCCATACTTCATCGGTGACAGGATGAACAGAAATACCCTGTGGATTTCGGTTTCCAAGTGTATACAGAGAGGCCAGCCCCTTATCCATAAAGGGATTATCATCCGGAATGCTCCCATCGGGATAGATCCTGTGGATCTTGCCGTTTGGCCTGGAAGGATCCTGGGCCTGGTCCTGCGCTCCACGATCTCCGATACTGAAATAGAGATAGCCCTTCCGGTCAAAAACGATCCGGTTGCCATAATGGTGCCTGGTGGTTCTGTAGCTTTCCTTTGGTGCTTCGTAAATCACCTGCTCATCCACCCACTGCATATCACGGATCCTTCCCCTGACAATACGGGTCATGGCCGGGGCCCTCTCTCCATCTATAGGTAAGTCTATCTGGTGACTGTAAGAGAGATAGACCCATCCATTCTCCTTGTAATCAGGATCGATATTTACATCCATCAGCCCCCCCTGTCCTTCGGCCAGAACCTCTGGAGTGCTTGTCACAGGATTATTTACTAAGCTTCCCTGAACAATCATCCGCAGTTTACCCGGCCGTTCGGTAAATAGCGCTGTATCCTTGTTTAGAAATACGATAGCCCAGGGGATGTCAAGATTGTCCACCCAGATTTCGGTCCCAATAGTATAATCAATGCTTTCAAGCTGTGTCGGAGGATCCGGTTTTTCAACACCTGCCCTGGACTGCTCCATATAGAGATACTTCACCAGAAGCTTGATTTCTTCATCCTCCAGGGAGCTTTCATAGGAAGGCATCCCCAGGTGTGGAATTCCATACTTAATGTTCCTTGTCACATATCCCGATCCATCCCCAAATTGCCACACCCCGTCAAGTAAACTCTGTGCATTTCCTCCTCTCAGGTCCTTTCCGTGACAATTGGAACAATACTGATCGTAAATCTCCTTGGCCCTCGGATCCTGTTCATCATCACCTATTTCATCTGCCACAGCCTGGTTACAGCCTGCAAAAAGAAGGGGAAGCACTAAAAGGAACATAAGGGGCCTAAGTTCCAAACATGCTTTTCTGGCTTTCATGGCACTTTTTATATGTAAGTAAATGAATTTGAATCAGAAATGCTAGTTTTGCAGCCATGCATTCGGTAGTATTCTTCAGGGAAATAAAGAAAGAGGACAATGTTCTCCTGGCCATAATGATCAGGCAGGTTTTCAAGGAACACGATGCTCCTGAAAATGGGACTGTATTCTCCGATCCCACGACTGATGATTTATTTGGTCTGTTCCACAAAAACAGATCTGTGCTATGGGTGGCTGAACAAGATGGAATTCCTGTAGGATGCTGTGGAATCTACCCCACGGAAGGCTTGGAGAACAGCTGCGCTGAGCTGGTGAAGTATTATCTCGCTGAATCGGAAAGAGGAAGGGGTACAGGAAGGCAGCTAATGGAACTTTGTATTGCTTCGGCCAGGGAAATGGCTTATAAAAAACTTTACCTGGAGAGCATGCCCCACTTTTCAAAAGCGGTGCGCATCTATGAAAAACTGGGATTTCGAAAATTGTCCTCTCCATTGGGAAATTCAGGACACACCACATGTACCATCTGGATGTTACTGGAGCTATAGATCTTAAGCCAGGTCAGGATCGGGCAGATCTGCGAAAAAGCAAACCGGCCACCAGCCCTAGCATGGCAAAGGATGCAAGTAAGATGAAGACATGGGAGTGCCCCGTAGCTCCAGGAGAGCTGTCCAGCAGATGGCCCATCCATGGACCCATAAAAACATCAGGGGCAAAACCAACAACTGAAAGGATCCCCACCGCGGTACCGGTAAGTGCAACAGGAAATCCCGCTTCTTTCATCACAGCAAAGTAAAGTGCCCGCACCCCATAAATTCCAGCCGCGGTCAGGACCAGATTCAAAAGGACCAGTCCGGTAATCCCATCCAGGACCCGAAACCCGAAAAGTACAGCACCTATCACAGTGGTGCCAAAACACACAGTAATTAAATCTGTCCTCCTATACCGGTCGGCCAGGTAACCCGTCAGGATGGCTACCAGGGCACGTAACCAGAGTGCCGCAGTTCCAACACCTGCAGCTGCTGACTCTGAAAAACCAAGCACTTCCCTGGCAAACAGGGAAAAATCATCGGTAATCTTATACCCAGCATAGGCACAGATGATAATAGCTGATAACAACCAGGTGTTTCGCTTCCGTAATAATCTGTAAACTCCCTGGATCACTTCGGAAATTGGAGTACCCGACTTTTCCGGTGACCTCTTTGGGATAAACAGCCATACCAGCCATCCACTCAGAAATGTACATCCGGATGTGACCAGGATAACTATCTGGAAATTTCCTTCACGCGAGAATATTAGAAATGCAAATGTGGCCAGTAGTGCGGCAACAGTTCCCCTGCCTCCCTCCAGCCATCCAAAGGCCCTCCCCTGGAAATCTGTCCCGCCCCACTCCCTTGTTGCCCTGAGCATGGCAGCCCAGAAGAGCCAGATGGTGGTAATTCCCCAGAATCCATAAAGTACAAGCATCGTCCTGCCTGAAGGTACCATGGCCATTATAACTCCACCTCCCGAGGTGAGCCAGAGGCCCGACGCCATCAAGTTTCGCGCAGGAAACCGGTCGGCGAGGACTCCTCCAAATGGATACGAGATCATCGCTACAATCCCATAAACAGAGAACCACAATCCAAGCTCCGTATTTGAAATCTGAAAAAGCTCCAGCAGGGTAGGACGAAATACCCGCGGAAGTATAAAAGGGAGAAAAAAAGCTGCTTCAGCAGCAATAATCAGTGTCACCAGGGTGATGGTCCGGCCTCTATCTTCTGCTCCCACGTGCATGTCCAAAGATATGATTAAATATGTACCTTGAGATATCCAATACTGATTGCATGAATGAATTTGATTTGCTGGTTGACCTGCATAAGCATAATCGGCGACAGGGACCGGGAAGTCCCCGGGTAACGGAAAAAGCAATTGAATTGACCGGTCTGCTGGGCCAGAAAAATTTGAGAATAGCCGATATTGGATGCGGAACCGGCGGCCAGACCCTCACACTGGCCAGCCATCTAGATGGGAAGATCTCTGCAGTGGATTTTTTCCCGGAGTTCCTGGAGATTCTTTCTGTCCGAGCAAGTGAAAAAGGCTTGGATAAGAGTATCACTCCCGTAGAAGCCTCCATGGACAAGCTGCCATTTGGAGATAATATTTTTGACCTGATCTGGTCGGAGGGAGCTATTTACATCATGGGATTTGAGAAAGGGATCGCCCTCTGGAAAAGACACCTTAAAACCGGAGGGATCCTGGCGCTTTCTGATATTACCTGGACCACTGACAGCAGGCCCGAAGAACTGGAGCAGTTCTGGGAAAGAGAGTGCCCGGAAATTGATACAGTTTCAGCTAAGTTGGAAATACTGGGGAATCAGGGCTTCGAAACCATTGGTCATTTTGTACTGCCGGAAGATTGCTGGATCGACCACTACTATCTGCCACTGCAAGAGAGCTACTCTTCCTTCCTTGAAAGACAGGAACAGAGCAAAGAGGCCATTGAGCTGATCGCCAATGATAGATCTGAATTTGAAATGTACCTGAAGTACAAGCAGTTTTACAGTTATGGTTTTTATATAGCCCGCTTACTTTAAATCTATCCTGAAGATTCTATCTTTAAAACTTCAAAAATATTTGCCCGATGAAAACTATAAATCTGAAAACCCTCTTGTCTCTTCTGCTGGTATCAATCCTGCTAATCCCGGTATCGGGACAGCTCACTTCCAGGGAAGTAGATAAACTGGTGGAAGAAGCCATGGAGAAGTTTACCGTTGCCGGGGTTGCCGTCGGAATCGTTAAGGATGGTGAAATCATCCATGCGAAAGGGTACGGGGTAAAATCAGTGCTTACTGGCGAGAAAGTAGATGAACACACCTCCTTCGCCATCGCTTCAAACACCAAGGCATTTACCTCGGCTGCTCTGGCCATCCTGGTGGAAGAGGGCCTTTTGTCCTGGCAGGACCGGGTTATTGACCACATCCCTGAATTTAAGATGTACAACGACTATGTGACCCAGAATTTCAACATCCAGGATCTGCTGACCCACCGAAGCGGCCTGGGACTGGGGGCAGGGGACTTGCAGAAGTGGCCCTCCGGATCTGATTTTACCTTAGCCGATATGCTCATCAATTTTCAGCACTTCGAACCTGTCTCTGCCTTTCGTACCAAATTTGATTACGACAATATCCTCTACCTGGTGGCCGGGGAATTGATCAAACGGGTAAGCGGGATGCCCTGGGAAGTGTTTGTGAAGACACGAATCTTGGAGCCCCTGGATATGGACAATTCCTTCACTCTTCCCCCAGGGATGGTCGATTCAGAAAACCTGGCTTCCCCCCACCTGGCAGAAGAAGGCAAGCTGAGAATCATTTCCTATCACGAACTGGACCCAAAAAAGATCAATGGGGCAGCCGGAGGAGTGTTATCAAATGTGGACGACCTTTGCCACTGGATGCTGCTCCACCTGAATGGTGGTAAATATGGAGAGAATCTGGAGAATCAACTCTTCTCAGCTGCCAGTCAACGCGAAATGTGGACGATTCATACCACCATTCCAGTAAGGCCCAACAACAGGTACAATCCACACTTCTATGGGTATGGACTGGGATGGCGACTGAGCGATATGAACGGGAAGATGAGTGTTTGGCATACAGGCGATCTGAAAGGAATGCTTTCTAAAACCATTATGATCCCGGACCTGGAGCTGGGTGTGGTAGTGCTGACCAATTCCTATTACGGGGGTGAGGGAGTTTTCAGTGCCGTTTCACAAAGCATTGTGGATAGTTACCTGGGACTGGACGACCATGGATGGACCGACCGCTACCTGGCATCTTACCAGGCAAGGGCAGGTGGTGCTAAAGCCGAAGTGGATCGTGTCTGGGCTACGGTTGAAGCTGCCAGCAACGACCACATCAATCCGGATGACTACACAGGCATCTTTGAGGACAGCTGGTTCGGGAAAATCAGGATCTCTCTGCAGGGCGATCAACTCTGGTTCTCCTCCCTTCGTTCGCCGGCCCTAATGGGGCCCATGTATTTCTACAAAGCGAATGCTTTTGTTATTAAATGGGAAGATCGTGAACTGGATGCGGATGCCTTTGCCATTTTCAGACTGGATGAAGAGGGAAGAGCCCAGGGTATCAGAATGAAAGGAATTTCACCAGATATCGATTTCTCTTACGATTTTCAGGACCTTGACCTGCTAAGAGTAGATTAACCTTTATCAGCAATGTCATGCAGCTTTCCGGAATCCAGCACCTCGATCTGGCGACCATGAAGGCTGACTATCTGATCCCGCTCAAACTCTTTTAGCACACGAATCGCACTGTCCTTTGACATGGCCGTATATTCGGCAATATCCTGTCTGGATATCTCCTCGCCAATGGTCTGACTGTTATAGATATCTTCACTCAGGTAGATCATTGCATCAGCCACTCTTCCGTGCATCTGCTTCTGGCTAATACCTACCAAACGATCTAAAGCAGCCTGGTAGTTCCTGGAACAATAAATCAAAAACTGTGCTGAAAATTCACTATTGGATGCCAGTACCTTCTTCAAATTGTCCATGTCAATAAAACAAACAAGGGTTTCCTGAATGGCCATTACACTGTACCTGTGTTTTTCTTTTACCATTCCACTGGGACCGCCCATCAATTTCCAGGGCTTTACGAAATCGAGGATCAGGTTCCTGTTCTGAATCCCCTCAATGTACATCTTGGCAAATCCTTCCACAACAGAAACCAGGTAATCTGCCCTGGTACCCTGCTTCAGGATGACTTCACCTTCATGAAATAAAACAGAATGACGCTCATCATTGAGCATTTTTAGCTCATCATCTGTAAGAGAAGCAAACAGCGGTGATCTCTTATTGCAATTCTCACATCTGATACATAACTTGTCTGTTTTCATCCTCCTAAATAAGCTTTTTCAGAATTGGCTCAATATACAGAAAAATAATGACTGATTCAGGTCAGTCAATTAGATGATCTATCCCCATAAAAAACTTATTATATCTGCCTTGATTTTTTTTTTTACAATCTTACAGAACCCTTATCTTTCGCACTTCAAAGGCAGCAAAAGCACCGCTGAAATATAAAATAATATTGATATGAGAAGATGGATAATGCTACTGACCGGATCCTTGATAGTGATTCTGGCAGCTTGTACAAAATATGAGATTCCTAAACCACCGTGTCCGGAGGATCTTCCGACCAATGTGAGTTACTCTGGAGATGTTCAAACCATATTTGATGCGAGCTGTGTCATGTGTCATAGTGGGGGGCAGTCTCCTGACCTGAGACCCGACTGGTCCTATGATGAGTTGATCGATGGCGGATATGTGGACACAGATTTCCCCTGCTCAAGTAATCTTTATGAGACTCTTACAGGGTCCCATGCTGATCGGGTCACTGAAGATGAAGTATTAACCATCCTTGGCTGGATTGACGAAGGAGCCCAGGACAACTAATAATAAAAAATAACCATTCGCTATGAAACGAAATACTTTACTGACTACCGCTGCCTGCATTCTTGCTTTCTTATCTACGGGCCAGTTATTTGCCCAGGAGGAAGCTGCCCCTGTAATGCCTGCATTTGAGACTCTGACCCTGGTGGATGCCCAGACTACTGCAAGTCCATACAAAGGGCAGTTTATGTTGGAAATCCAGCACCGCTTCTCAGAGATCAAAGAGATCAAAGACATTTACGGAATCTATGGATCTGCCAACACACGTATCGGATTGTCTTATGGGATAACCGATAAGATCATGGTGGGTTTTGGGACTACCCGCAAAAATATGCTTCAGGATCTGGAGTGGAAATATGCCATCCTCACCCAGACCAGCAAGTTGCCTATTTCGCTTTCCTACCATGGAAATGCGGTTCTGGACGCACGCGACCAGAAATTCTTCGGACCTGAAGAGGATTACCAGTTTGCCTACCGCATGTCCTTTCTGAATGAACTTATCATTTCCAGCAGGATCGGGGACAAAGTCAGTTTACAGGTAGTTCCAACTTTTGTCTGGTTCAATGCGGTACCGGAAGGATACAGTAATTCCAATGCTTCCATCAACTTTGGCGGACGTTTTCAGGTTCTGGGCTTTTCTTCCATCATTCTTGAATATGAACAGCCCCTGATTGATACAGAAACAAATGTATATCCGAACCTTGCCTTTGGGGTGGAAATCGGAACCAGTACGCACTCATTCAGGGTTTTCGCTTCCAACTATGACAACATTGTCAGGAATCAGAATATTGCTTTTAACAGCAACAATCCCTGGGATGGTGATTTTCGCTTTGGATTTAACATCACAATCAGGTTCTAAAAAAAATGAAAATCCCAACAATCATTTTATCAATCCTCCTACTGGCTGTTGCCTCCACTCTCGTGGCACAGCCAGGTGACTCCTTAAAGTTAAAACCCTCCTATTACGAAGTGAACGACTACGTTGATGACAACGAGAGTTGCCTTAGATGTCACGGAGAAAATAGGTATATCCTCGAAGACCCCACCTCGGGGAGGACGAGGTATGAACATATGTATGCCGAACGTGCCATTGACCGGGATGCATTTTATGAATCGGTTCACAGGACCTTTGCCTGCACTGACTGTCATTCCTACGATTTCAACACTTTCCCACATTCCGTGGAAACCCGGGTAGAAGAACAGTTGTTATGCATGGATTGCCATGGCTACGATGAGACCTTCGCCCAGTATCATTTTGAAACTATAGAGGCGGAGTTCCAGGAAAGCATTCATAATATTGAGGGATTTTCCTGCTGGAAATGCCATAACCCTCATAGTTACAAGGCTTTTATGAGGAATGCTGAGGATCTTGAAGAAGCGATCCTGTATGACAATAATATCTGCCTGAGATGCCATGCAAATTTTGACCGCTTCAGCCTGCTTACCGACAGGGAAGAAGTTGTGGTGGTTGAAAGCCACGACTGGCTGCCCAACCAGGCAGCACACTTCGCAAGTGTAAGGTGTATCGAGTGCCACACGGAAGTGAATGACACCATTTTGATCGCGCATAAAATTATGCCGAAAACCGATGCGATTAAAAACTGCACCGAATGCCATTCTAAAGATTCCAGGCTCATGCATACACTTTACAAGTTCGAGACCGAGGAAGCAAGAAAAGGTGGATTTGCAAATAGCATCATGATCAATAATTCCTACGTCATTGGCGCAAATCAAAACGTGTGGCTCAACCGGCTCAGTTTTCTTGTGTTCGGAATGACCTTACTTGTGATCCTGTTTCATTCCTACCTGCGTATTAAAAAACATAAAAAAAGCTGACATGGCAACAAAAAAATTATACCTCTACCCCATTTGGATCCGCCTCTGGCATGTCACCAATGCCCTCTTGTTCATTTTATTAATAATAACCGGATTCAGCCTTCACTATGCCTCAATCGATAATAGTTTCATCCCTTTTAATGTATCCGTGGTCATTCACAATGTATGTGCCATTATCCTGAGCATTAACTACGGTGTTTTTGTTATAGGTAATATTGTCACGAATAACGGCATGTTCTATTCGAAGTGGAGAAAAAACCTCTGGCCCAAGCTCTGGAAACAGTTTCAATTCTATGCTTTCGGAATTTTTAAAGG
>RCND010002182.1_pt1 | contig 10937 bp, 7 predicted proteins | sample 2041351 | NCBI WGS metagenome assembly RCND01 (sample SAMN09708230, study PRJNA481090) | Marine sediment metagenome, whole genome shotgun sequencing project. | biome: marine sediment; feature: ocean; material: sediment; isolation source: Sewage treatment plant 12B marine sediment (STP12B) ...
CTTGAGATTCCAGGTCATGATATTATCTATGAGTTTCCCGATACTGGCACCTATGTTGCATCGCTGCATGTTTTTGATATACAGCTAGATACCATGCTTGAGGTCACAACGTTTAAGACTTTGCCAATCAATTGGAAGGAGCAGGCGGTTATTGTCTGTCCCGATACCATTATCGCAGGTACACCGGTGGAGTTTGATGGAACTCAGACCTACCTTCCTGACTTTGATGATAATGCCTACCTGTGGGATTTCGGTGATGGAAGTTTTGGACAGGGAATACAGGTGATTCATACCTATCTATATCCTGGAAGGTTCCGGGTAACACTTGGGGTTCAGGAGCGAAAGAAAAATCGCAAGGATATTCCTGAAATGCGATCGAACTTCAAAGATGTTACCGTGGTCAGCCCCGGACAATAGGAAACTCCACTTTTTCGTTTGCACATACAACTATGTTTGATAACTCTTAGTCAAAGTTGCATGGATTTTGCATATTTTTAGTAAATATTGAAATTGGAGCATTATGAATAAGCTAATATATACTTTTATACTATTGATAATCTGCGTTATAGGGTACTCGCAACCCGTACCCAACGTGGAAGAGAACATCCCATATCTGATGACTTTCGGACAGAATGCGGATACAGATTGGGGGGATGATGATTTTTCTCAGGCATTTTTTTTCCAGCTTCCTGAAGACTACGATCAGCCCTTTTTTATCCGTGTTTTTGACCCTGATACCGGAGGAGATATTGATGAATTACGAGGTGACTTTAATACCCGTTGTGTGTTTGAGGTATTTGGAGGGGCCGGCAACTGGTCAGATCCCGCTGCCAAGGAGACCAGTCCCGTTGGAAATTACAAAAGTGGGACGCTACTTGCAACACGGGCCTTTGCAGAGAATCCCAGGTACGATAATCAATGGTTTACTTTCGGTCCTTTCAATCCGGCCCAGGGAGAGTATTCGGATGAATTTGGATCTTATATTTTCAAAATAATTTGCGAGGGCATTACTGGTGATGACGGCAATATGTACCGTTACTATCTGAGTACCAGCGCCACAGAAAACCGTCCCATCGAGGATGCCAATGCCTTTGCATATGAATATTCCTTCAGAATGCACGATGATGTGCAGGAGGTGTCTCATATCTATCCCTATGTGGAGGAAGGCACCGTATCGGTCCAGATTTCAAATTTTGACTGGGACTGGGATGGGAATATTGTGGTGATTTCAGTAGCCAGGCAGGGCCAGGAGATAAGAATTTCCGGTGAGGATCATTGGGCAAAGGATGAACTGACCGTCCAGGAGGAAGAGATTAGAACTTCCATGGACTTCAGGTTTGTAAAGGCCAGTAGGCTGGTAAAGCATAACAATGTGGTGGTCAATGTAAGGAACCAGTTTGGAGATGCCCTGCGTTTCTATTCCATTCCCCTGGGAGGAGTACCCAAATACAAGGGGGAGGTGGAGTTTATTCCCATAGAGTAATATGAACTAATATATTTCGTGTGAAAAGCTTAGCGGTTCTCATTTTTTTCTTCTTACTGCCCCTTTCAGGCTTATCCCAGACCTACCAGTTTTCGACCTATGGGCTTGATGAGGGTATGTTCGACAAATTTACCTATACCATCAACCAGGACCAGCAGGGTTTCTTATGGATCGGGACCGGTGCAGGTTTGTGCAGGTTTGACGGAAACGTTTTTGAGAATGAATTTAAAGGCGATTCCATTCCAAGCAGTATTGCACATGCCAGTCTTCTCGATTCCAGGGGACGTTTGTGGTTTGGTCATGAGAATGGTTTGTTGTCGGTTTACGAGGAAGGAGCTTTCCGCCTGATTGAACCCAGCGATAATCATCGTTCGAAAATTACAGCCATCCGGGAGGATGATTCCGGTAACATACTGGTCCTCTGTCAGCAGAGCGGACTGTTGGTGATCGATCAAAATCTGAATATCATTCATGAACGCGATCCGGAAGATCCGGAGGATCCATTTGCAGATAAATTTCTTTATGATTTTCAGATTACACCGGGAGGCAACCTGCTGGTAGGTACGCAGAACGGCTTGAGCATATTCAGGTATAATGAGGATCTGGGTTCATACATCCATACCGGAATCTTGCCCACCCTTCAGTACATAGGTGTTCAGGAGCTTGTCAGGTCCATTCATGAAGATGAGTACTGGGCAGGTACAGCGGATGAAGGAATGTTTCGGATTACAGGCCAGGGATATGATCCGCAAGGCTATGAGGTTGAAAAAATCGGAATGGAAAAGGGAGTTGAATATGCCAACATCTCCTCCATTGTTTTTGACGGAACAAGAAGAGTCTGGGTCAATAGCTTAAGTGAAGGAATCCACAGATTTGATCTGGATGAGAATGGGGAATTTGGAGCATCCATGCTTTTTAATGTGGATAATGGTCTTCCAAATGCCTATGTTAATCAGATTTTTATTGATGAGGAAGGAAATCAGTGGTTCTCTTCACCCGGGAATGGCATTGCTGTATTAAGAGATCAGGCATTCACCTTCTACAATATTTGGTGGGATGAGGCTGATCCCAATGTAAGTGCAGTCTGTGTGGATGGAGATACCCGATGGTTCGGGGGAGCAGGAAGAATTGCTTCTGTGCAGGAAAAAGGTGGAATAGGCACTTTTACTTATCTGGATAGGAGAAATGGACTTCCCGACGATATGGTGACGGCCCTCTATGTGGATGGAGAACACAACCTGTATATTGGGACCGAAAAGAAGGGGCTTTACCAGAAGAGGGCAGGGAGTTCAAGAATTGTTCCCTTGCTGGTATCCCGTAATTCGCTGGAGAATAATGTGCATGCCATCGATGGGGATGGCGAACTTCTATATGTGGCCACTAATAACGGGGTCTATTCCCTGAATCCGTACTCTGGAGAACGAAACTTATGGACAACGGCGAATGGACTGCCACACAATAAAATAAATGATTTACTGGTAGCCAGTGACGGAGTGGTTTGGATCGCCACACTGACACCGGGACTGATCAGTGTGAACTCGGACAAACAATTTCTGATCTCCGGCAAGCCAAAGATTGAGTTTAAGACCCTGGTGGAAGGCAAGGATGGTGTTATCTGGGCCGGTAGCGACAGGGGAGTATTTCAATTTGATCTGAACAAGGACACGCTGAAGCATTTTGGTACTGAGAAGGGACTAAAATCGGATTACACCTATGCTATTGCTGCCGATCCCAGGGGGAACATATGGGCAGGGCACAGGATGGGCATGAGTGCCATCAATGAAAACCGGGAAACAGTTCGGGTATTTGGCAGGGAATCAGGATTTAATTCGGACATACGCAACAATGCTGTGGATCTTACTTCCGGGGGACAGATGCTGATTGGGTCTTCCGGTGGTGTGATACAGTATGATGTCTATCAGGCCCGTGAGGATACCATGGCCCCCAGGTTAAGCATTAAAGCCATTGATATTTCCGGAGTAGCATATGAACCCGATGAAGCCATCAAACTCAAATATGGCAAATACAGGGTCCGGATCGATTTTGTGGGGATAAACTTCAATAATCCTGAACAGGTAAGCTACCAGTTTATGCTGGAAAATTTTGATGAAGACTGGTCCCAGGTCTCCGATCTTTCCTATGCATTCTATGGGCGCGTTGAGGATGGGGACTACACCTTTAAGGTACGTGCCTGCGATGGAAATGGGAATTGTTCCTCAGAGCCCTTGAGTTTTGATCTTTCCGTAAAGATTCCCATCTGGAAGGCCTGGTGGTTTGTTGTCTCCATTGTGGCCCTGGTGCTGACAATCATTTTCGTGGTATTTAAGATCAGGGAACGGAATCAGAAAGCAATCCAGGAGTATCTTCAGCGTCAATTAGATGAAAGAACGCGTGAGGTGGTTCAGCAGAAAGAAGAGATTGAGGTCAAGAATCGGGATATTACAGATTCCCTGAACTATGCACAGCGGATTCAGGCCAGCATTCTGCCTCCAATCAAGAAGCTTCATGATACCTTTTCGGGGAGTTTCGTATTCTATCAACCGCGCGATATTGTATCGGGCGACTTTTACTGGTATGAGCAGGTGGATCCGAACAGGTTTATTGTGGTCTGTGCCGACTCAACGGGTCATGGCGTTCCCGGGGCCTTTATGTCAATGATTGGTACCACACTGATAAAAGATATATGCCTGCGTGCTGGTATCACAAAGCCTTCACAGGTACTGACAACCCTCGATAATGAGGTAAGGGAGGCCCTGAACCAGAACGTGGAGACCAGCGGTTCCAACGACGGAATGGATATTATCGTGGCAGAGGTCGATATGCGAACCAATAAGATTATCATTAGTTCGGCCATGCGCCCGGTAATTATTTATTCAGGCGGAGAGCAGATATATGTAAAAGGGAGCAGGAGTTCTATCGGGGGACAGCTGGATGAGGACAGGGTGGAGAAGGATTTTATTGATCAGGAGTTCCAGTTAAAGAAAGGGGATATTGTCTATATGTTTTCCGATGGTTATCCTGATCAGTTTGGCGGACCACTAGGCAGGAAGTTCAAGATGGTCAGGCTCAAGAACCTGCTTAGGGATATTCATGATAAGCCCATGGATGAACAGTATAACTACATCAAGAGCAATTTCTTCCTCTGGAAGGAGGACCTTGAACAGGTTGACGATGTGCTGTTTATGGGGATCAGAATCTGATCAATACGCATCCAGGTCAATTCCACTTAATACGATTATATCAGTGGTGTCAGTGTTACTGCGATTGTAATCCCTGTCGTAGATCCAGAAAGTATAGTATATGGTATCGTAAAGAATGACAGGATAGGAAATTTGCAGATCCATCGTTCCGCTTAAAGGCTGTTTATCCAGGTAAGGAATCCTATATTTAAGCTTACCTCCATCCTCCTCCGGAATCTCAACAAAGTCATAGCCCTGCAGGTCATAGAGCTGAAGAAAGAAGTTGTATTTAACCGTGTCGGGCAGACTCAGGTCAGTGGTATCCACCAGGGGAGGCAGGCCAAGGTTCCCATCGCCATCCGTAAAGTCAAAAGAAAGATTCCCTATCAGGGTGGTGTTGCCCAGAGCATCAACGGAAATAAAGAGTCCGAATCCCTGGTAATTCACCACCGGTTGGTCCGGGTAGACCGGATCGACTTCGTTGCAGGAAATCATCAGGAGCAAGGTGCTGAACAGAATGGATGTGACAGTTCTCATCAGAATACAATACTACAAAAATCTTGCCTATTTTTTACGCATGAAGATCCGGATGGGAACACCAGTAAAATTAAAATGCTTCCGTATCTGGTTCTCCAGGTAGCGTTTGTAGGCTTCCCGGATGTACTGTGGCAGGTTACAGTAGAAGGCAAAGGCCGGAGCATGTGTGGGCAGTTGGGTCACATATTTGATTCGGAGAAACTTCCCTTTCACTGAAGGAGGATGGTTGTCTTCAATGACCTTCAGCATTACCTCATTCAGTTTCGCGGTGGGAATCCTGACCAGTCGGTTTTTATAGACCTCAATGGCCAGTTCCAGTGCTTTATGGATACGTTGTTTGGTCAGGGCTGACACAAATAATATGGGTACATCCACAAAGGGTTCCAGCCGTTCCCTAATGAGTGCTTCGAATTGTTTTATGGTTTGGGTCTCCTTATCCACCAGGTCCCATTTATTGACCAGTACAACCACACCTTTCCAGTTGCGTTCTATGAGGTGAAAAATATTCACATCCTGCGCCTCAATCCCAATGGTGGCGTCAATTAAGAGCAAACAGACATCGGCATGCTCAATGGCACGTACCGAACGCATTACTGAATAGAATTCCAGATCCTCTTTTACCTTTCCCTTTTTCCGCAATCCCGCAGTATCCACCAGGTAAAAATCGTGGTTGAATTTGTTATACCTGGTATGGATCGAATCACGGGTGGTACCAGAAATAGGGGTTACAATATTCCTTTCTTCACCGATCAGGGCATTGACCAGTGAGGATTTACCCACATTTGGGCGACCCACCACTGCGATTTTGGGGATCTCCTCCTCATCCTCTTCCTCCACCTTCTTATCAAACATAGAGGTAAGCTCGTCCAGCATATCTCCTGTTCCACTACCATTGATGGAGGAAAGAGCAAAATAGTCCCCCAATCCAAGCCCATAGAAGACACTGGCATCGTATAGCCTGTTGGCGTTATCCACTTTGTTAACGACAAGTAAAACAGGCTTATTAATCTTCCTGAGCATCCCGGCAATGGTCAGGTCCAGATCAGTGATTCCCGAGATTACATCCACCAGAAATACCACTACATCTGCCTCCTCAATGGCCAGAATTACCTGTTTTCGAATTTCTTCTTCGAAAACATCATCCGAATTAGTAACATAACCTCCGGTATCGATGATGCTGAAGTCATGTCCGTTCCAGATCACCTTACCATAGTGCCGGTCACGCGTCACACCACTTTCCTCATCCACAATGGCCGATCGAGATTCGGTCAGGCGATTAAAAAAAGTGGACTTACCCACATTGGGTCTTCCTACGACGGCTACAATATTTCCCATACTTAAACTAACTTAATGGTAACCAAAATTCTTTATGAAACGTTCATTGTTCCGCCAATCCTTTTTCACTTTCACACGGAGTTCAAGAAATACCTTTTTCTGAAAAAAGGCCTCCATATCCAGCCGGGATTCCCTCCCCACTTTTTTCAATGCCTTCCCCTCGTTTCCAATGAGAATTCCCTTTTGACTTTCACGCTCCACATAAATCAATGCGTAGATCCGGATTAGTTTGGACTCCTCTTTAAAGGATTCAACCTCCACCTCAACAGCATAAGGAATTTCCTGTTTGTAATAGAGCAGGATCTTTTCCCTGATCATTTCCCCAACGAAGAATCGTTCGGATTTATCAGTCAGCGCATCCTTGGGATAATAGGGAGGCGACTCGGGCAGGTGATCCAGAATTCGGTTAAAAATTGAATCCACATTGAATTTTCTCAGTGCACTTATGGGGATCTTCTCTGCTTTGGGTAGAACCTCATCCCACAGCTCCATGCACTTTCTCACCTGTTCCTGATTGCTCAGGTCTATTTTATTTATCACCAGCAGGACGGGGACCTTTGCTTTAGCTACTTTCTGAAGAAATGGATCTTCCGGATCGGGTAAGTCCTCTACATCTGTGAGGTAAATCAATATATCGGCATCCACCAGAGCTGACCGGGCGGCCTTCAACATGGTCTCCTGCAGTTTGTAGCTGGCTTCGAGAATCCCGGGAGTATCTGAGAAGATTACCTGATATTCAGGGGTGTTCAGGATTCCATGAATCCTGTGCCTGGTAGTCTGAGCCTTGGAGGTAATGATGGATAGTTTTTCACCAACCATGGCATTCATCAGGGTCGATTTACCAACATTGGGCTTACCTATTATATTGACATATCCCGCTTTGTGGTCCATATTACTCGTAGGCATTCATTTTTAACATGTTCACTTCCTTCTCAGTGAGGAGTCTCCATTTTCCCCTGGGAAGATTCTTCTTGGTAAGGCCCCCGAAATAGACCCTGTCCAGCTTATCTACCCTGTAGTCCAAGGCTTCAAACATTCTCCTGACAATGCGGTTTTTCCCGGAATGAATCTCCAGGCCCACCTCCCGTTTATTCTCACTGCTGGCATAGCTGATGGCATCCGGTTGGACAAGGCCATCCTCAAGGGTCACGCCTTCAGCCAGTTTCTTAAGATCGCCTGCTGAAATAGCCTTCTTCAGGAATACATGGTAAATCTTTTTCTTATTGCTTGAGGGATGGGTCATTTTTTTGGCCAGCTCCCCATCGTTGGTAAAAAGGAGTACCCCTGTAGTGTTGCGATCGAGACGTCCCACCGGGTATACACGTTCTTTGCAGGCATCCTTTATCAGCAGCATCACTGTTTTCCGTTCCTTTGGATCATCGGTGGTGGTCACATAATCTTTTGGTTTGTTTAGCACCAGGTATACCTTACGCTCAGTACGAATCCGCTCACCGTTGTACTTTACCTCATCATCAGGATTTACCTTGCTACCCAAAGTAGTGACCGACTTACCATTCACCATAATCAGTCCGGCCGAAATTAGCTCATCAGCCTCACGCCGGGAACAAATGCCTGCAGCGGCAATGTATTTGTTAAGTCGAACCAGGCCTCCGGTATCTTTATCGGAGGGCTGCCTGGGTTTTTTGGTGCCGGGCCGGCTGCTTTTTATGGACGATTTTCCCTGACCGGGACTCTTTGAAGGACTACGCCTCTCCTCCAGTGGTTTGGAACCACTTTCCCCGGTTAATGGGCGTCTTCTTCCTGCTTTTGCATCACCTTGTCCAGGCCGGGACGCAGATGCTTTTTTTCCTGGAGATGAAGGTCCGCTTCTGCCCCCTTTTTTTGGTGTTCCTGGTTTACTCAATGTCCTGATTATTAAGAAATGTTAAAGGGTACAAAGATACAGCTTATAAGTTACATTCTTGAAATAATAGTTCTAACTTTGGTATCGTTTTAAAAATCAGACGAAAATGAGTTTAGTGATCTCAATTTCAGGCATTCGCGGTACTATCGGAGGTTTACCTTCTGAAGGTTTGACCCCCATCGATACTGTCCAGTTTGCATCAGCTTATGCCTCCTGGCTGATAGATGAATCAGGCAAGGAAAGACCTTCTGTGGCCCTGGGCCGTGATGCACGTATATCCGGGCCCATGGTGGAGCAACTGGTTTCAGCCACTCTTTCGGCCATGGGCGTGGATGTATACCTCATGGGCTTTGCCAGCACCCCAACGGTCGAAATCGCTGTTACAGAGGCGAATGCAGATGGAGGTATTATCCTGACAGCCAGCCATAACCCTGCACAGTGGAACGCTTTAAAGTTGCTCAATGGGAAGGGGGAGTTTCTTTCCGGCAAAGATGGAGAAGCGATTCTGAAGATGGCCCGGGCAAATGATTACACCTATGCAGATGTAAAAAAACTGGGTTCCATTAAACCTCTGGTTGGAATGGACGTCAAACACATCGATCAGGTACTGAAACTGGACCTGGTAAAGCCTGAAAAGATTAAAAAGAAAAATTTCCGCGTGGCTATAGATTGTGTAAATTCAGTAGGAGGCATCATTTTACCAGCACTGCTCAATGCGCTGGGGGTGCAGGATGTAATAGAACTCTATTGCGATCCAACTGGTGACTTTCCACATAATCCCGAACCACTGCCTGAAAATCTGACGGAGATATCAAAGCTGATGGTACGTGAAAAAGCGGATGTGGGTTTTGTGGTGGATCCCGATGTGGACCGCCTTGCCATAGTGTGTGAGGATGGTTCCATGTTTGGCGAAGAGTATACCCTTGTGGCCGTATCCGATTACATACTTTCCAGAACTCCCGGCAATACAGCCTCCAATTTATCCTCTACCAGAGCACTCAGAGATGTGACAGAAGGGCATGGACAGACTTATTACCCTGCTGCTGTGGGAGAAGTTAATGTGGTGAATGCCATGAAAGCTTACGACTGTGTGATCGGTGGTGAAGGCAATGGAGGAATTATTTACCCTGAGCTTCATTACGGAAGAGATGCACTGGTAGGGATCGCCCTGTTTCTGACTCAGCTTGCTGAAAGTGGCATGGAGTGTAGTGTGTTGCGAAAGTGCTACCCTGATTACTTTATTTCCAAAAATAAGATTACCCTGCCGGAAGGAGCCGATGCGGATCAGCTGCTGGCTGCCTTTGAGAAAGCACACGCAGGTGATGATATTAATACTGTGGATGGAGTGAAGGTGGATATGCCCGAAGGATGGGTGCATCTCCGAAAATCCAATACTGAACCAATTATCCGCCTCTATGCCGAAGCGGGTAGTCGTGAAGAGGCAGAACGCATTGCCGGGGAGGCCATGCAGACCATAAATGAATTGATTTAATAGAACTATTTTACAAGTAAGATGAAAAGAAAAACCATACTCGCCATTGCTATTCCAGTGGTGCTCATTGTTGCACTGGTACTCTACTCAGCGCTCTCGGGCAAGGATAAGGAGATTGTGCTTGAAACAGAAGTGGAGCAGGGAGTCTTTGAGATTGCCGTAATGGTAACCGGCGAACTGCAGGCCATCCGGGAAACCGAAATTAAAGCGCCGTCGCAGCTGCGAAGCAGGAACTTGCGTATTCGTAGTGTGAAGATCCAGGACCTGGTTCCCGAGGGTACCGTGGTGGATTCCGGGCAGTGGGTGGCTACCCTGGACCGGTCCGAAGCTGATAATTCTCTGAAAGATATCCTGGATAACCTGGAACAGAAGGAGTCGGAGTATATGCGTACCAAATTAGATACCACCATGCAGCTCCGGGAACTTCGTGATCAGCTATTCAATCTGAATTTTGCAATGGAGGAGGCGGAGATTACCCTGGAGCAATCCAAGTTTGAACCTCCCGCTGCCATTCGCCAGGCTGATATTGAACTTCAAAAAGCCAATAGAGCTTACAATCAAGCGGAAAAAAATTATGGATTGAAGGTCCAACAGGCGAAGGCAGAAATGCGGGAGGCGGAGATTAATATGGCCCGGGACCGTAGAAGCAAGGATGAGATGGAAGCTGTGATGAAAAAGTTTGATATCCATGCTCCCGCTTCTGGAATGGTGATCTATAAGAAAGACTGGAACGGACAGAAAAGGACCGCTGGCTCAGAGATTAACACCTGGGACCTTGCGGTAGCTACACTACCCGACCTGTCCACCATGATTTCCATGACCTATGTGAATGAAATCGATATCAGCAAATTGAAAAAAGGGCAGCTGGTGGATGTTGGAGTGGATGCTTTTCCTGAAAAGAAATTTACCGGAGAGGTGACGGAGGTGGCCAACATTGGTCAACAGCTCCCCAATACCGATGCCAAAGTTTTTGAAGTGAAGATTGAACTAAATGAGCGGGACACCATCCTCAGACCCTCCATGACTACCAGCAATATGGTGATCACT
>RCND010003024.1_pt1 | contig 10936 bp, 8 predicted proteins | sample 2041351 | NCBI WGS metagenome assembly RCND01 (sample SAMN09708230, study PRJNA481090) | Marine sediment metagenome, whole genome shotgun sequencing project. | biome: marine sediment; feature: ocean; material: sediment; isolation source: Sewage treatment plant 12B marine sediment (STP12B) ...
GACCCTGAACCTCATCAACATTGAGGGAACGAGCCGGATCGTGAATCTCAGGGCCGAAGGTCACTAGTCCGACGGCAATGCGAATCAGCATCAAAGCGGAGAATAGAATGAATTACGGGATGAAGTCATTAGTCTCGGTCTCGGCCCTCATTGGAACCGTTCTCTGGGCCGGGTGTGGACCCGGAGATCCGCCCAATGGCGTCACCGAGGTGGCGCTCGACAACGCCGAAGGTCAGTGGCACGCAGAGGGTCCCTCCCCCCGGGTCGAGCGCGAATTCTGGTTGTCCATCGCTGGGGAACCGGGCTGGCATCTGAACGAAGCCCGGTCAATGCTCACTGGTGGGGACACGAGGGGGGCTTCCCAAGAACTCGTGAAGGTGGCGTCGATGTTGAAGTTTGAAGCGAGACACAGCCACTCGCAAAATGAGGCCAACCCCCTTCTCCTGGCCGTGGAAGAGCTCAGAGAGGTCGCCGGCCTGATCCGGAAGCAGCTGGTCGGGGAGGGGGGGACTGCGGACACCAGGGCTCTGGATAGAGTATCCGCCAGGACCTTTCGGGCCCTGGGTGCCCACCATTTGGCTCTAGCCAGAAAGAGCCTTGAGGACGGTGATGGCCTCATGGTTGGTCGCTACCTCCAGGAGTTGGCCAACGACGTCGAGCGCGGTTTCGCCTCCGCTTCTCTGGACTCTGACGCGGTGATGGAGAGGGACCTGGAGGACGCCCGGATGGTGGCGGATCGCCTGGCCTGGGACGGTGACGGCGACCGGAGTAAAGCCCAAGCAGCCATCGACAAGTTGGATGAGGACCTGATCGGCCTGGGTGAGGTCTTGGGATCAAGAAGGAAGTGAGAGTGAAACGCCCATGCCGCCATTTTTCGATATCACGCTTCGCCTTGTGACCGCCGCACGTTTTGGAGCGACCATCGGCCTCACCCGACCTGCAAGGATTAGAGTTCCAACTGCATCCCGAGCTCTACCACACGACCCGTCGGGAGTCGGAAGAACTCGAAGGCCCCGCTGGCATTCCGGGACGTCAGAGCGAAGAGGTGTTTTCTCCACCCCATCATTCCAGGCTTATCCGAAACGATGAGCTGCTCCCGGCTCAGGAAAAAGCTGGTCTCCATCATCTTGAACTTCGTTCCACCGACTGAGCAGTGAGAAAGGGAATTCGGGATATCCGAGTCTTCTGCAAACCCGAAGTTCATGAGAACCCGATAGATGCCTTTCCCGAGATCCGCTATCTCGAATCGCTGTCCAGCATCAACGTACGGAATCTCATGGATGACTACAGTGAGCAAGACCACCCGCTCGTGAAGAGCCTGGTTGTGTTTCAGGTTATGCAGAAGGGCCGGGGGCGTGCCCTGGGGAGAGGAGTTCAGGTACACCGCAGTGCCTTTGACCCGGACCGGAATGCTCCGATCGAGATCGCCAAGAAAGGTTTCCACCGGAATCAGCCGTAGCTTCATGCGCTCACGAAGCAGCCTTCGTCCGGCTTTCCAAGTGGTCATGATGACGAACATCGTGCCGGCTACTGCCAAGGGGAACCAGCCTCCATGGGGAATCTTGGGCAGGTTCCCGCCCCAGAAGGCCAGGTCGACCAGGAGGAAACCCATCCCCATGGCGAAAACGCCCCACGGTTTCCAACCCCACCGCCGAAGTGCAACGACCATGAATAGAAGGGTCGTGAACACCATGTCTGTCGTCACGGCAACGCCATAGGCGTTCGCCAGACGACTGGAGGAACGGAATCCAAGAACCAACCCGACACAAGCCGCCAAGAGAATCCAGTTCACGGCGGGCATATAGATCTGTCCGATATGTTTCTCGGAGGTGTGCTCGATCCTCAACCGGGGCAGATATCCCAGCTGGACGGCCTGGCGGGTGAGAGAAAAGGCACCTGAAATCACGGCTTGCGAGGCGATGACCGTCGCCACCGTCGTGAGAGCGATGAGAGGATAAGCCCCCCAATGCGGTACGAGCAGGAAGAAGGGAGCTTCCAGGGCCTCGGGGTTGAAAATCACCAACGCCCCCTGACCCATGTAGTTCAACATCAAACAGGGCAACACCACGGCAAACCAGGTCAGCCGAATGGGCCGCTTTCCGAAGTGGCCCATATCGGCGTAGAGGGCTTCCCCTCCTGTGACCACCAGGAAAACGGACCCCAGGACCAGGAAGGCGAAGGCACCGTTCCTGATGAAGAAACCCAGGGCGTACGTGGGCAGGAGCGCCCGGAGCACAGTGGGATGGTGGATGATGGATGCCACACCGGTCACCCCCAACGTGATGAACCAAACAATCATCACCGGTCCAAAAAGAGCCCCGATCTTGGCCGTGCCCTTGGATTGAAAAGCGAATAGGGCAACAAGGATCGCCACGGTGATGGGGATAACGAAGAGGTGGAGGCCATGCGTCGTAACCTCCAGCCCTTCCACAGCACTCAAGACCGAGATTGCCGGGGTGATCATGCTATCACCGTAGAGGAGGGCCGCCCCAAAAAGCCCGGCCAGGACCAACAGCTTCCTTGGCCCCCTGGGCTCCTCACCTGGCGGGGACACCAGGGCCGTGAGTGCGATGATCCCCCCTTCCCCATTGTTGTCGGCCCTCATGACCAACGCCAGGTACTTCACAGAGATCACGATAATGAGGGACCAGAAGATCAGGGAAAGGACGCCGAGGACGTTTTCAGGAGAGGCAGCCACCCCGTGAGAGGGGTGGAAGGATTCACGGAGAGCGTAGATAGGGCTGGTTCCTATATCCCCAAAAACAATGCCGATTGCCGCCAGCGAGAGCGTCGCCAGCTCTTTCCCCTCCGGGTCGGGACGAATCGTTTCGCTCAATGCAGTGTCCTCCTATTTTGGAACTTGATTCCAATGGGCCGTTCCCAAAAGCCCCCCCCCGCAATCCACCTCCTTTTGGCCTGGCCCTATACCTATACGGCGCCTATACTCAACCCGGTTTAATTCTTGGTTGAGGCCGTCCAATCAGGATTCTCCTCATCTTCACGGCCTCGCCATAAGGGAAGATCAAGGCAGGACATAAAGAGGATTCCAGGGAACCTCCTATGCAGATTATTTGTGTATCGAAGGGCACGCTTGGCGGTGGGAAAGAGTTGGCCAAGAGCCTGGCAGAGAAGATGGGTTACCCGTGCATCTCCAGAGAAGATTTCATCGAGGCTGCCACCGGCGAGGGAATCCAGGTGGGAAAGCTCGAGTTGGCCATGGTTCGCGGCCGGGGCTTCAATCAGCGTTTGGCTCTGGAGCGAGACCACTACCTGGCCTTCTCCCGAGCTTTCCTGTGTGATCGGGCCCTGAAGGGAAGCCTCGTCTACCACGGTCGGACAGGCCACCTCCTCCTTCCCGGGGTCCGGAACATTCTCAGGGTCAGGGCTGTCAGGGATCTCGAACACCGAATTCGGGACGTCATGAGGGAGATGGGCCTGGAGCGTGAAAAGGCTCATCAGTACATCAACGAGGTGGACGATGACCGGGGCCGATGGGTCCGTTCCATGTATGGGGTGGCCGTAGAAGAAGCCATCAACTACGACTTCACCATCAACCTTCAACATCTTGGAACAGAGAACGCCTCCAGCGCTCTGGTCGCGGCTGCCCAGCTACCCGAGTTCCAACTCACCCCTGCCTCAATCTCCACACTCGAGGACCTGCACCTGGGTGCCCAAGCCCGCCTGGCCCTGGCCAGAGATGAGCGGACCTTTTCTGCAGACCTGAAGGTGAGGGCCGACCGGGGAGTGGTGACGGTCAGCTACCTGCCACAGGACGCCGAAGCCGCACCGTTCATTCGGGAGGTCATGGAAGGGGTTCCCAGCATCGGTGACCTCCGGATCACCATGGCCACCGCCAGTATGCTTTGGATCCAGGAGGAGTTTGAAGCCGGGTCCGAGACCTACGAGAAGGTCGTGGAGATCGCGACCAAGTGGAATGCCTCCGTGGAGCTGGTTCGCCTTGCTCAGGAGACCGCCTCAACCGACGAGGGCGAGCCGCCATCGGACGAAGTTGACCAGATCGCCTCAATCACCGACTCCCGAGAGTTCAACGGCGGGATTGAGGACGATGAGCAGGAGGAGGACGGCGAGGACGGAGGCCTAACATCCACGCTGAACCAGCTGGCACTCGTTGGAAGAGCAGGAGGGGGCCGGACGGCCTTAGGAAATCGGCAGGGCTTGCTGGAAGCCCTGGACCGGAGCTTTCCATACACACTCGTAGTGGTTGGGGAGGTCTTTCTGTCGAAAGGCCATTCTGCCAGGCTCAGGGCGACCCGGGACCTCAGCAGCTTCCTGGGGGAGCAGATCCGGGCCCCAGTTGTCACAGCCGACGAGTTGGGCGAGCAATACCTGTTCGGACGACGGGACGCTTTCTGGACGGTGGTACTCCTGGCTTTCACGGCAACCCTTTTCTTCTTTGTATTCACAAATCAAGAGTCCGTGTTGGCATTCATGTCCAACACGGGTTGGTACGCCGACGCTGTGCAGGGCACGGCCCTGGCTCGGTATGACTGGATGCCCAAGGCACTGGTTTCTCTGGTCCTGGTGCTCTTCATCCCCGTCGTCGCCTTTTCTTACGGCCGGGTTGCTGGCGCCTTCATGAAGCTCATCAAGATGGAATAGAACAAGGAAGCTGTTCTCTCATGGAACAACTGCTTTTTGGCCAATACATCACCCTGGACATGGGAACGGCCATTCAGGTCGTGATCCTCGGCTTTATCGGAGGGGTCCTGTCAGGGTTCATTGGGAGTGGGGGTGCGTTCTTCATGACCCCCGGTATGATGAATCTGGGCGTCCCCGGAGTTGTGGCCGTGGCTAGCAACATCACCCATAAGTTCGGGAAGGCCATGGTCGGAAGCCGGCGGCACGGAGAAATGGGGAATGTGGACAAGCGCCTGTCCCTATATATGGTGGCTACCTCCTTCATCGGAATTCGGATTGCCGTTGTCATCAACAGCACCCTCTTCCATATGGAAGGAGACGGCCACGGTGGAGGTGGGGGATCGGCAGCTTCGGATCTTTACATCAGCGGTGTGTTCATCTGCATCCTGTCGGTGGTCGCCCTCTCCATGCTCAAGGATGCTATGAAGAAGGGTGAGGCGGACCAGGCACCATCCCGAAAGATCGCGGATGCACTTGGTAAGCTCTATCTCCCACCTTACGTCTATCTGAAAGTGGCAGACGTGAGGGTGTCCATCTGGATCATCCTGATCGCAGGCCTGGCAACAGGGTATCTGGCTGGGACCATCGGAGTCGGTGGGTTCATCGGCGTACCTGCCATGATCTACCTCTTTGGAGTCCCCACCGCGGTGGCGGCCGGGTCAGAGCTCTACCTGGCCATGTACATGGGGGCCTGGGGCGCCATGAACTATGCTTTCCAGGGAATGGTGGACCTACGGTTGACCATGCTCCTCTACCTCGGATCCCTCGTGGGGATTTTCGTCGGTGCCTACGGGGTGAAGGTTGTTAAGGAAGTTTTGATCCGGATGACTACAGCCGTGATCATTCTTCTTTGTGTCGCCAGTCGGGGAATTGCGGTACCCATCTACCTGAGGCAAATGGGTTGGATGGACATGGATCCCGGTCTGGATGTCTATTTCAACACCGCCAGCAAGATTTTGCTCTACGCGGCCGGCGGTTCTGGAGTTTTGATCATTCTTTATAACGTGGTAAAGGCCTACCGACAGAGAAGGCAGATTCACCTGACCCTGGAGAAGGCCGGTACGCTTCCTGACGCCGTTTGACGGTTTCCCGACGGCTAATTCTCCAGCCGATCTCCTTCGGAAGATGAAGGGGTGGAGACCCGCCAAGCAGTAGCGAGGAGAGGATCCCATGGATGACGAGAAGGATCGCAAGACCAGCCGTATCGACGACTGGATGGTGAGGATCGCATTTGCTGAAGCAGGGGAGCCTGACCTTGGGTTGAAGGAAACCGGAATCGACCCGGACAGAAAGACCAAGCTCGCCCTGGACAAGATCATGGTGGTTAGAGAAGAGACAGCTCAAATGAGAGATGCAGGTTCGATGGAGGGGGAGACCCAGGACTCCAGCCAGAAGGGCCCTGCCCCTTCAGGTGATCGAAAACTCCGGGTCATGATCGTCGATGACGAGCCCATTGTCGGTAAGCGGCTCACTCCAGCATTGGAAAAACACGGCTTCGAAGTGGAGGCCTTCCTGAATCCATCCGAGGCCCTGGTTCGCCTGAAGGAACAGGCCTTCGACATCGTGGTGACCGACTTCAGGATGGAGGAACTGGATGGCATTCAGGTCCTCACCCAAATCATGGAGTCCTGTCCGAATACAAGGGTGATCCTGATCACGGGCTACGCCACAGTTGAAGTAGCCAGGGAAGCCTTGGTGAAGGGCGCTTTCGACTTCATCGCGAAACCGTTCAAACCGAAAGAACTCCGAGCCGTGATCAACAAGGCAGCCCTTTCACTGGGGCACCGTGGGACCCTCTGATCGGATCCGGAGCCTTTCAGCCGAATCCTAGGTGTGAGTTCCAACAGGGGTAGAATCAGTGGAGGCAACCAGCCGCAGTGTTGGGGTGGATGACCTGGTAGCCCGAGCCGAAGCGGCTCAAGAGGCCTTCCGGGAACGCCCTCATGTATCCCTCCGGACTCGCCTCACCCTGGGTTCCCTGGCTTGGTTCCTCTTCACCCTGGCCCTGGCCGTAGGGTCCATGGTGAATCTTTCCAAAATGGCTAGCAAGCTTCTTTTCACGGATGCTGTGGACCACTACACATTTGAGGTCCAACAGGCCCGCCGGTTTGAAAAGAACTTTTTCCTCTATCGCACCAACCTCCCCGATGCCCTCAATCATGTGGACAGTGCCCAGGCTGTCCTGGAGACGGAAAGGGGTGACATCGAATCCGTGATCGGTGTGGCGGGCCTTCAGGCCATGACCAGCAACCTTCTCTTGTACGAGGGGCTCCTTTCCCGCCTCAAGTCCATGGACGCGGTCGGAGGCGAACCTCCCGGTGAGGAACTCGCAATCATTGAGGCCGGGTTGAGGGAGCAGGGAGCCATCATCGTAGAGGAAGCTGAGAACCTCGTAGATCGTGAGCGGCAAGCCGTAACCTTCATGATCGCCTTCTCCCAGCGGGTTCCCATCGCCATCTTGCTGGTCCTCATCGGAGTCATCGGCTACTCGACATATTTTATCCGGAAGCAAATGATGGCCCCTCTCGATCGAATGATGAAAGCTACCGAACGCATTGCAGGTGGCGATTTCACTCCCATAACTCCGGTCCGGAAGTACCACGACGAATTTTCACACCTCGCTGTTGCGTTGAACTCCATGATGATCCAACTCGCCCACCGCCAGGAACTCCTGGTCCGGGCCCACAAGCTGAAAGCCGTCGGAACGCTGACCGCCGGAGTGGCACACGAGTTGAATAACCCCATCAACAACATCATGCTCACCGCCTCGATCCTCGAGGAGGACTACCAGGATCTTTCGGAAGCAGACCGTCTGGATATGGTGAAGGACCTGATGGGAGAGTCGGAGAGGGCTCAGCGGATCGTGAGAAACCTCCTTGACTTCGCTAGGGAATCCTCGGCTCAGCTCGAGCCCCTCGATCTCCAACGCCTGGTAGAGGAGACCCTTCGGTTGGCGTCCAACCAGATCAAGATCGCCAAGGTTAGAGTGACAGGTGAGATCGATTCCAACCTCCCTCCGATTTTCGGTGACTTCCAGCAACTCACCCAGGTGGTCCTCAACATCGTACTGAATGCTTTACACGCCATGCCGGATGGGGGAACGCTGACCATTGCTCTCCGGACCCCTAGCGGGAAGGACCAGGTGCTGGTGGAAGTAACGGATACAGGTGTCGGTATGCCTGAGCAGGTCCTTGCGAACATCTTCGACCCGTTCTTCACAACGAAGCCGGGAGCGAAGGGCACGGGCCTTGGCCTCTCGGTATCCCTGGGAATCATCCGTCAACACGGCGGGGACATTCTGGTCAAAAGCAAGGTGGGCGAAGGAACGACATTCACCATCCAACTCCCGGTCGCCATGGTCCCGGCCATCATCGACGGACCCCATGAGATCGACCCGGACGATCTCCCTATCACCTAGGCCCTTCCCTCTTCAGAGGATGCGGCCTCTCTTCCGCCGATATATCTTCCGGTTCGCTTTTCGCTTTCTGAAGACCCTCAGGTAGAGATCATGACTCCCGACCCACAATCATTTTTCACTGATCCCATGTCGGTTTTCGCCTTCCTGGCAACTCTGGTGGCGGTGATTTTCTGGCTATCGGGAGTCAAAAAGTTCGAGAAGTTTTTCGAGTACGTTCCCCCGGTCATTTTCGTTTACTTCCTCCCCATGATCGCCACTACCCTGGGGATCACCCCGGCCTCGTCGGCCTCCTACGATTTCACCACCCGGTACCTGCTTCCTCTGGCCCTTTTCCTTCTCATGATCTCCATCGATCTGAAGAGTGTGGCCAAGCTCGGACCTGTGGCACTCTTCATGGTCACGGCTGGAACGCTGGGGATCGTGGTCGGGGGCCCCATAGCCCTCATGCTCTTTGGGGGGATGCTCCCTCCGGAGGCCTGGAAAGGATTTGCAGCTCTCTCGGGAAGCTGGATTGGAGGCACGGCCAACATGGTGGCCATCGCGGAAAGCGTGGATACGCCCGAGTCGGCTTTCGGCCCCATCATCGTTGTGGATACGGTGGTGGGCTATGGGTGGATGGGGATTCTGCTTTTCTTCAGCGTTTGGCAGAAGAAGTTCGATAAGCGGACCAACGCCAACACGGCTGCCATCGAAGAAACCAATGCCCGCCTGGCAGAGATGGACCAGGACCGACACCCCACAACCGTGAAGGACGCCGCCTTTCTCATCGGGCTGGGGATGGGGGCCGCCGTACTCTCCGTCAACCTGGGCGGAATGATCCCGTCCCTGGGTGACCCAACCATCATCAGCGCCACCACCTGGGCGGTGCTGATCATCGTGACGGTGGGCCTGTTCCTCTCCTTCACTCCCCTGCGGGAATTCGAGAAGGTGGGTGCATCCCAGTTCGGATATACGGCCCTGTACCTGTTATTGGCGGGGATCGGTGCCCAGGGAGATCTGAGAGAGGTTATCCAGGCACCCATCTACCTGGTGGCCGGCGCCGTCTGGCTGGCCATACATATCCTGTTCCTCTACGTAGCCGCACGGATTGTCCGAGCGCCCCTCTTCTTCATCGCCACAGGAAGCATGGCCAACGTGGGAGGTGCGGCTTCGGCCTGGTGGCCGGGGGGTATCACCCCGCCATGGCTCCAGTAGGCCTTCTCATGGCGGTGGTGGGGTATGTATTCGGGATTTACGGTGCCCTGGCCTGCGCCTGGATGTTAGGACAGGTGGCGACCCATGGGTGGATTCTGAATCTCTAACCGCTCTCGGCCTCGGGGAAGTACTTCCGCCTCCACCAGATGGCCACGTTGACCAGTCCGATGAGGACCGGTACCTCCACCAGGGGCCCTACCACGGCCGCGAAAGCCGCACCATGTGCGATGCCGAAGGTGCCCACGGCCACGGCGATGGCCAGCTCGAAGTTGTTGGAAGCCGCTGTGAAAGAGAGAGAGGCGGTCTGGGGATAGGTAGCTCCCGCCATCCGGCTCATGAAGAAGGTCACGGCGAACATCACAAGGAAGTAGATGAAAAGGGGTGCCGCTACCCGGAGCACTCCCACCGGTTGCTGGATGATGGCCTCACCCTGGATGGAGAACATGACCACGATGGTGAAGAGCAGAGCCACCAGGGTGATGGGACTGATTTTCGGAACGAAATCCCGGTGATACCACTCCTTGCCCTTGAGCTTTACCAGGACGAACCGGGTGATCATTCCGGCCAGAAAGGGTATTCCCAGATAGATGAAGACGCTCTCTGAGATTTGCCCCATGGTGATGTCCACCACAGCCCCTTCCAGGCCCAGACGCGCCGGGAGGACGGTGATGAAGAAATAGGCATAGACCGAATAGAACAGGACCTGGAAGATGGAGTTGAAAGCCACGAGCCCGGCGGCATACTCGGGATCTCCTTCGGCCAGATCGTTCCAGACGATGACCATGGCGATGCACCTGGCCAGGCCGATAAGGATGAGGCCCACCATGAATTCGGGGTAATCCCTGAGGAACAGTACGGCCAGAACGAACATGAGAATCGGCCCGATGACCCAGTTCTGGATCAGGGAAAGAACCAGGACTTTCCAATTCCTGAAGACGTCCCCAAGCTCCTCATATCGGACTTTCGCCAGGGGGGGGTACATCATCAGAATGAGCCCCACGGCGATGGGTATGGAGGTGGTCCCGACCTGAGTGGATTCGTTCAGGGATTGTACTGCCTCAGGCCACAGGTAACCCAGGGTGACACCCACTCCCAACGCCCCGAAAATCCAGACGGTGAGATATCGGTCGAGGAAGGAGAGGCGCTTTGCCACCCCACTGGGGAGGGGTCCTCCCCCATCGGTCTGATGAGACATGTTCTTCCAGGGTTCTGGCCCGGGGCCATTAGAGGTTGGGAATGGGCGAAACCGTGTCTGGTGCCGGTCCGTAGGGATTACAGGTCCAGGAGGACTAACACCGTGTCTATGTCTATGTCTTATGTCTATATGTCTATTGAATCCAAGGAGTCCAGAAGCTTATGACCCCGCTGACCAAGAAACGCTTCAACTTCATGGTTGGGTTCGCCCTCTATTTCGTTCTTCTCTGGGCCCTTTGGGACACTGCAATTATCTATCCCATCAAGGTCTTCGTGGTCCTCCTCCATGAAGTCAGCCACGCCCTGGCCGCTGTAGCGACTGGTGGGGCCATTGAACGCATTGTCCTGAACGCCAACCAGGGTGGAGCCGCCTACACTATCGGGGGAATTCCCTTTGTCACCCTCTCGGCAGGGTACCTGGGGAGTCTTCTCTGGGGGGTTCTCTTCGTCATGTTGGGGTTCTCACGGTGG
>RCND010002184.1_pt1 | contig 10928 bp, 8 predicted proteins | sample 2041351 | NCBI WGS metagenome assembly RCND01 (sample SAMN09708230, study PRJNA481090) | Marine sediment metagenome, whole genome shotgun sequencing project. | biome: marine sediment; feature: ocean; material: sediment; isolation source: Sewage treatment plant 12B marine sediment (STP12B) ...
GGGTCATCATCAGGGTAACCCGTTCTACCAGCTTATCTGTTGGGGTAGTGGATTTGTAGATTTTTACCAGATAGAAGCTTTGCTCTTTCTCTGTTACGAACTGAATATAACGATAGGTCCTGAACTGATGATCCTTCCTGTCAAGCATCAGGGTATCTCCAAAAACATCTCCGCTTTGCACAGGCCGTTCCACAGCCTGAACTAACAGAGAATCAATTCCTGGGAGTGTCTTGAATGGAGTACTCTCATAATCCTCCATGTAATCCTCAACAAGCTCTTTCAGATCACCAAGCTCCCGGTTCAGGTCGGATATGCTTATATTTTTTAGCACCTGAAAGAAAATGACCCCCATGATAAAGAAGAGGAACAGTGAAAGCGTGGCAATTAAGAGTGAGGACTTGGTAAGCAGTTTCATAGTTCTTAATCGAGAGAAAATTTATATCCTATGCCATAAATATTCTTTACATATTCGGGACACCCGGCATCCAGCAGTTTTCGCCGCAGGTTTTTCAAATGGGTATACACAAAATCGTATGATCCGTAATCACCTCCATACTCGCCCCATAAATAATCGGCAATACCCTCTTTGGTCACAACCCTGTTGCGGTTGGCCATAAAGTATAGAAGCAGGTCCAGTTCTTTCCGGGTCAGGTCGACCTGTTGTTCATCCACAAAACAGCTACGATCTTCCGGCTGCACCCTGATCACACCAAAGCAAAGCATCTCTCCTCCTTTCAGACGTGTTCGTCTGGCCACCGAGTGCACCCTGGCCATCAGCTCCGAAAGGTGAAAGGGTTTCACCAGGTAATCATCTGCCCCAGCATCAAGCCCTTCTACCCGCTGTTCTATGGTATTTCTTGCAGAGATAATGATGATCCCCGATTCCGAATCATTCTCTTTAGCCAGCTTAACCAGTTCAAGGCCATCTCCGTCGGGTAAGTTCAGATCAATCAGCATACAGAGATAGTCATGTTTATCAAGAACCCCCACTGCAGTTTTGAAATCCGGGGCCTGTTCACACCTGAAGCCTTCCATCTCCAAATAAGAAACCATCGACTCCATTAAAGAGCTTTCATCCTCCACTATAAGTATCTGCATACAACCGGATTTGAAGCAAAATAACAAAAACTTACTACTTTTAGGTGTTAAACCATCCTTGAAACCATGAAATCAAAAATCTTGATCACTTGCATGCTATTATCCGGCATGTTACTCAGCGCTCAGGTGAAGCAAACTGTTCTATCCGGAAAAGAGAAGCTGGCCATGTATCAAAGCCACGAAGAGATGCGCGAAAACTCCAGCTTCAAGGACCTGCACTGGCAATTTATTGGTCCCACCAACATCAGTGGACGATGTACCGATGTGGAAGCGGTAGGACCAAAAGGACAGAGCTACACCATATGGGTTGCCACAGCATCCGGCGGCGTCTGGAAAAGCATCAACGAAGGAACTACCTTCGAAGCGGTTTTTGAGCACCAGGGAACTTCTACCATCGGTGATCTGGCCATTGCTCCTTCTAATCCGGAGATTGTTTGGGTTGGTACCGGTGAAGCCAATATATTCAGGTCCTCCAATCCAGGTTGCGGCGTATGGCTTACCAAAGACGGAGGTGAAACCTGGGACCATATGGGACTCGAAGAAACCTTCACCATATCACGTATCCTGATTCACCCGACAAATCCGGATATTGTTTATGTGGCTGCTTCAGGTCACGAATGGACAAAGAACAAGGAGCGGGGCCTCTATAAGACCAGCGATGGAGGTAAAAACTGGGAAAAAATATTGTATGAAGGACCCGAAAGCGGGGTCAACGATCTGGTAATGGATCCACGCGATCCTAACATCCTTTATGCCACCACCTGGCAGCGCACCCGTTTGAAGTGGAACGATCCGCGTACCTATGAGAACCACAAGAACAACGGCCTCTGGAAATCCACCGACGGAGGAAAAAACTGGAAACAGCTCACTAAGGGTCTGCCACAATCAAAATATATGGGACGCACAGGAATAGATGTGGCGCGCTCCAATCCTGACGTGGTCTACGCTTTTGTGGATGATTATGAAATCGCCTTCAAAGCGAAAGAGGGAGAACTGGATGCCTATGAGCGTCCTAAAGTGGATGTGATCAAAGGAGCCACACTCTATCGTTCCGACGATGCCGGTGAAAGCTGGAAGCAGGTAAGTGGTCTTAGCGAAGAAACAAAAAAATATATGTCAGGGCACTCGGGTACTTACGGCTGGGTTTTTGCACAGATGCGGGTGGACCCCAACGACGAAAACCGGGTTTATACCCTGGGGCTCTGGATCAATATCTCCACCGATGGAGGAGCCACCTGTGAGCCCATTAGAAGAAAGATCCATGCGGACCAGCACGGCATGTGGATCGACCCAGACAATTCCAACTATATCCTGGAGGCCCATGACGGAGGCATCTCTGTCTCCTACGACAAGGGTGAAAACTGGCGAAACCTCTTGAAAGAACTGCCACTGGCCCAATTTTACAATGTGGAATTTGATAACAGTGAACCTTTTAGGGTTTTTGGCTCCATCCAGGACCACCACAGTTTCTATACCGAGGTGGATCTTTCCCGGGGCAAGGACAAGATAAGACCCACCGAATGGGATTACACACTGGGCGCCGAGGGAAGCACCCATGTGGTAGACCCGAGGGACAATAACGCCATCTACGCCTCTCTTTTTTATGGGAAACTGGCAAAAGCCACCGTGGAAGGATACCCCGAAGATATGGAGTGGGTCTTACCTTCAACCTTCCCCGAAGAAACTGAATTCAGGGGACAGTGGATGGCCCCCACCCTGCTGTCTGATCACAATCCCGATATTGTTTATCACGGGGTTCAACATGTGCTGAAGTCCACCGATAAGGGAGGCACCTGGGAGCAAATCAGTCCCGATCTCAGCTACAACGACCCTGAGAAACAGGGCGATATATCTTATCAGACCATCAGTGCACTTGAAGAATCCGTATTCAATCCACAGCTGCTTTATGCGGGCACCGACGACGGACGCCTCTGGAGAACCAGGGATGGAGGAAAACACTGGGAGGATATCCGCAAGGAGCCCCTGCCAGTAAGATGGGTTTCCAGGATCGTTGCCTCCAAACATGACTTTGGCACCGTCTATGTCACCCAAACCGGACGCAGGGATGATGATGCAGCCGTCTATATGTGGCGCTCCACCGACTTCGGAAGTACCTGGGAAGATATTTCGGCCAATGTTCCGGCCGGACCTGTCAATGTGATCAGGGAGGACCCGGAAGAGGAAAAGATACTCTACCTGGGCACCGATGTGGGCGTCTATGTCTCCAAGGATGCCGGGGATAGCTGGGAAGTACTGGGCGACCTTCCCTGCACCTATGTTCACGATCTGGCCATCCAGCCACGCGAAAATATGATCATAGTTGCCACCCACGGCCGGGGCATGTTTGTACTGGATGCCGATCCGGTGAATCGTGAAAAACGCAAATCCAAAGAATCCGAAGAAGAATAGAAACAATAAAATAAAATGTATATCATTTACCACAATCCCCGCTGTAAAAAGAGCCGCGCAGGACTCCAGTATGCCACTGAGAAAAACATGGACTTCCGGGTACGTGAATACCTGAAGGAGCCCCTAAGCGAAGCCGAACTGACCGCCCTGGTGATGAAACTTCACAAGAAACCCAGGGACCTGATTCGAACCCAGGAGGAAATCTACCGCAAGGAGCTGAAAGGGCTCAATATGAATGACGAAGAATGGATCAAGGTGATGGTTGAAAATCCCAAACTGATTCACCGGCCCATTGTGGAAGGAAAGTACAAAGCCGTGGTGGGCGATCCGCCTGAAAACATCGACCTGCTCTAAGCAACCTTTTCCCTTGCCTTTTCGTACTAAGTGTAAATGTGAAGATCATGATAAAGCTCCGCCTGATAGTACTCCTGATGATACCCCTGTTCCTTTTTTCCTGCGACAAGGATGATGGCCCCTATGTGAAGATCAAGAGCATTGAAAACCTGATCTACCAGGAAATAAAAGCCTTCCGCGTAGAAGAGGGAGAGGACGGACCCTTTGTACACCAGGTTCTTATTGTTGGGGAAGCCCAGATTTATTCGTATAAAATGGCCAACGACGTGGTGGAAGTTAATACCGATGGGCTGGATGAGCACTGGGATACCCTGCTTGAAAAGTACAATTTTTACAATTTGAATGCTCTGGTTCTAAAAACCACCTCACTGGATGAAGATGAAATTCTGGATGAGTTGCTCCTGCTAACAGACGGAGAGGCCACCTTGCTTGAAGATCTGACGCAGTGTGGCGTGGGAGTGGAATCCGATACCGAAGGAAATATTTACATAACAATTCTCCTGGCCAAAGCCGACTCCTGATCCAGAGTATTTCCAAGAACATTTTTTTACCTTTTTCTGCTTGCTTCTGTTTGAGTATATTTAGACTCAAAATATACATAACATGAAAACCAGGATTGAAAAGGATACCATGGGCGAGGTGAAGGTTCCTGCCGATAAGTATTGGGGCGCACAGACCCAACGTTCAAAAGATAATTTCAAAATTGGCGATGGCCGGATGCCCATAGAGATCGTCCAGGCCTTTGGTTACCTGAAAAAGGCGGCGGCGGCTACCAATATGGAACTGGGAGTACTCTCCGAGGAGAAAGCCTACCTGATCATGCAGGTGTGTGATGAGATCATCGACGGAAAGCTGGACGATGAGTTTCCCCTGGTGGTCTGGCAGACCGGTTCCGGTACCCAATCCAATATGAATGTGAACGAAGTAGTGGCCAACCGGGCTCATGTTATAGAGGGCAACAAGCTGGGAGAAGGCGACAGGCAGATCCATCCCAACGATGATGTGAACAAGTCTCAATCTTCCAACGATACTTTCCCCACCGCCATGCATATTGCGGCTTACAAGATGCTCACCGAAATTACCATTCCCGGGATAAAGGACCTCCGGGATACACTCAAGGAAAAAGCAGATGCCAATATGAATGTGGTGAAGATCGGACGAACTCACTGGATGGATGCCACACCTCTTACCCTGGGACAGGAATTTTCCGGATACGTATCTCAGCTTGATCATGGGATGAAGGCGCTGATCTACAGCCTGGACCACCTGACCGAACTGGCCCTGGGCGGAACCGCCGTAGGAACCGGAATCAATACTCCCGAAGGCTATTCCAAACTGGTAGCCAGGAACATTGCTCGTTTTACGGACCTGCCCTTTATTACAGGTTCCAATAAGTTTGAGGGCCTCGCTGCCCATGACGCTATTGTTGAGACACATGGTGCATTGAAGACTCTGGCCGTAAGTCTGATGAAAATAGGAAACGACATTCGCATGCTGGCCTCAGGTCCGAGATGTGGCATTGGTGAGATCAGCATCCCGGCCAACGAACCCGGATCATCCATTATGCCAGGCAAGGTCAACCCCACCCAGGCCGAGGCACTGACCATGGCCTGCGCCCAGGTCATGGGTAATGATGTGGCCATCAATATCGGAGGAAGTAACGGTCACTTCCAGCTTAATGTATATAAGCCGATGATGATTTACAACTTTCTGGAGTCGGCTCGTCTCATAGGAGATGCCTGTGCCTCCTTCAACGAAAACTGCGCCGTGGGTATTGAACCCAATAAGGAACGGATCGAACAGAACCTCAACAACTCCCTCATGCTGGTCACTGCCCTGAATACCCATATCGGGTATGAAAAAGCAGCTGTGATCGCCAAGAAGGCGCATAAGGAAGGGTCCACCCTGAAAGAGGCTGCGCTGGCCCTGAAATACCTTAGCGAAAAGGAGTTCGACGAGTGGGTCGATCCTTCACGTATGACAGGCTCGCTGTAAAAAGCGCTACCTCTTCATCCCTATAACATAGTGTTAATCATGATTAAAAACATTGTTAAGATGTTCACAATGTAGTTTCTTTGTACTTCAATTTTTGCTTACCATGAAAGAAGAGGGGAATAAACAACTGTTTACTGACTTTCCGGAGATTACCACCTCCATGTGGGAAGAGAAGATCAAGGCAGATCTTAAAGGAGCCGATTACCAGAAAAAACTGGTCTGGAAAAACGATGAAAACATTCCTGTGAAGCCCTATTACAGGCAGGAAGATCTGGAAAACCTGGATTACCTGGAGGGTCTTGGCACCTTGAAGCATCCTTCCGGCACACCCAATGGCTGGATCATCTGCCAGAACCTCACTGTGGGAAAAGACATAAATGCGTCCAACAAACGGATGAAAACTGCACTTAAAGGGGGGGCGCAGGCCATACGGATTAGCCTGAAAGGTACAGGCGCTCCCTCACAAGCCATGCTGGAAGAGCTTCTGAAGGATATTCATTTGGGGGAAACCGAACTACATTTCAGTGGCTGTCTGGCAGCCGACGCACTCTATAATTCCCTGGTGGCGCTTGCCCGGGCAAAAGGAGTGGACCCAAAGCACCTGCATGGCTCCCTGGGTGCCGATCCCCTTGGAAAGATGATCGAATCGGGAATTCCCATAGCTAGTCTTGAAAACATTGGTAGCCTGGTAGAAAAGGTACACAAGAATTCACCCGACCTAAAAGTCATTGAGGTACAGGGCGCCTTGATTCAAAATGCCGGTGCCTCCCTGGTAGAAGAGCTGGCTTTTTCCATGGCCATGGCCAGTGACTATATGGCCATACTTACCTCCAAAGGAATAGACCCGGTCACCGCACAGAATACGCTTCAACTGGTACTCTCGTCAGGCTCTAACTATTTCATGGAGATTGCCAAGATAAGAGCTGCCCGTATCCTCTGGATAAAAATCGCTGAAGCTTATAGCATTGATCCAGCCAGGGCTCTTATTAACATTCATTCCATATCATCGGAGTGGAACATGACCCTCTACGATCCACATGTAAATATGCTTCGTGGTACCACTGAGGCCATGTCGTCTATACTGGGCGGCGCTGATCTGGTAAGTGTACTACCTTACGATCATCCCTATGGAAAGGGCAGTGAGTTTTCGGACCGTATTGCCCGTAATGTGCAGATCATCCTTCGGGAGGAGGTCCATTTCGACCAGGTGGCAGACCCAGCTTCCGGCTCGTACTATATTGAAAATCTCACCGACTCTCTGGCAGAAAAGGCCTGGAATCTGTTCTGCGAAGTGGAGAGCAAGGGCGGCTTCAAAAAGGACTTCGAAGCTGGCCGGATACAGGAGAAGGTGCTGTCATCACGTAACAAAAAAGCCGAACGCTCCGCTTCAGGAAGGGGACGTATTCTGGGAACAAATGCATTCCCCAATTTTAACGAGATGATTCTCGATCAGCTAGATGCAGGTCTCCAGTCCGCCGTGGCAGATGAATCAAAAACTACATTGATTCCACTCAGACCTTTCAGGCTTTCCTCGCTTTTTGAAGAAATCCGCCTACAGACAGAAAGAAGCAAAAAAAGACCACGTGTCCTGTTATTCAAACATGGAAATCCCGCCTGGATGACAGCTAGAGCAACTTTTGCAGGGAACTTCTTTGCCTGTGCGGGTTATGAAATTGTGGACCAAAGCCCCTTCTCTACTGTGGAAGAAGGAGTCGCTTTCAGCAAATCAGAACATTTTGATGTGGTGGTCCTCTGCAGCTCAGATGATGCATACGGGGAAATCGCACCAGTGGTTCAGGAGGCCCTTAAAGAAAAATCCATTGTGGTTGTAGCAGGACATCCGGCCGAATCCATCGAGGAACTAAGGACAGCAGGAATTGAGCACTTTATTCATATGAAAAGCAAGCTGCTTGAAACCCTGGCCACCTTCAACAAGCAACTACTTTAAACTTTCGACTTTACAGACCTAAGATATTATGAGACCCGATTTCAGTAAAATCAACTTCCGCGATATAAAGGCCGAAGCTCAGAAGCAGGCCACAGAGGAACTCTGGGAGACTCCGGAACATATTTCGGTCAAACCGACCTACACCAAGAAGGATCTGGAGCAAATGGAACATCTGCATTATGCAGCTGGTTTACCGCCCTTCCTGAGAGGACCCTATTCAGCCATGTTTGCCATGCGGCCCTGGACCATCAGGCAATACGCAGGTTTTTCCACAGCGGAAGAGTCCAATGCCTTTTACCGTCGCAACCTGGCGGCAGGACAAAAAGGCTTATCCGTAGCCTTTGACCTGGCCACTCATCGGGGATATGATTCTGACCACGAGCGGGTGGAAGGCGATGTGGGTAAAGCCGGTGTGGCCATCGATTCAATTCTGGATATGAAGGTACTCTTCGATCAAATTCCTCTGAATAAAATGTCCGTCTCGATGACCATGAACGGGGCAGTACTGCCCATTATGGCTTTCTATATTGTGGCTGGACTGGAACAGGGAGCAACCTTGGAGGAGTTGACCGGAACCATTCAGAACGATATCCTGAAGGAGTTTATGGTACGAAATACGTATATCTATCCTCCAGAAATGTCTATGAAAATCATCGCGGATATTTTTGAATACACGTCGATGAAAATGCCCAAATTCAACAGCATAAGTATTTCAGGATACCATATGCAGGAGGCAGGAGCCACAGCCGATCTTGAACTTGCCTATACCCTGGCCGACGGACTGGAGTATTTACGCACCGGGGTGCAGGCAGGAATCGATATTGATGCCTTTGCTCCCAGACTTTCATTTTTCTGGGCCATCGGAATGAACCACTTTATGGAGATTGCCAAGATGAGGGCCGCCCGGATGCTCTGGGCCAAACTGGTGAAGCAATTCAATCCTAAGAATCCAAAGTCTATGGCCCTTAGGACCCACTCCCAGACCTCTGGCTGGAGCCTTACCGAGCAGGATCCCTTTAACAATGTTGCAAGGACATCCATCGAGGCCATGGCCGCAGTTCTGGGACATACCCAGTCACTCCATACCAATGCACTGGATGAGGCCATTGCCCTACCCACCGACTTCTCTGCAAGAATTGCCAGAAACACCCAATTGCACCTGCAGGAAGAAACAGAAATCTGTCGTTCTCTTGATCCCTGGGCCGGATCGCATTATGTGGAAACTCTCACCCACGAAATAGCTCAGAGAGCCTGGGAACTTATCGAGGAGATCGAAGAGCTTGGCGGCATGGCAGCAGCCATTGAAACCGGAGTTCCGAAAATGCGGATCGAGGAAGCTGCAGCCAGAAAACAGGCACGTATCGACAGCGGTAAAGATATTATCGTTGGAGTGAATCAGTACCGACTCGACAAGGAGGATCCCCTCGATATTCTGGAAGTGGACAATTCAGCGGTTCGGAATGCACAGCTGGAAAGACTAGCTAAACTTAAAAAAGAGCGGAATACTCAAATAGTTGAAGCTTCCTTGAAGGCTATAACTGATTGTGCTAAAAGCGGTAAAGGTAATTTGCTTGAACTTTCTATTGAAGCTGCTAAGAATCGGGCAACCCTGGGAGAGATTTCCACGGCCATTGAGCAAGTATCAGGCAGATATAAGGCAGTGATCCGCTCCATATCGGGTGTATACTCCTCCGAGTCGGGGAATGACCAGGCCTATTGTGAAGCCTGTGCCCTGGCCCAGGAATTTGCCTCAAAACAAGGACGACAGCCCCGTATCATGGTTGCCAAAATGGGACAGGATGGTCACGACCGTGGCGCCAAGGTAGTCAGTACAGGGTATGCAGATATAGGATTTGATGTGGATATCGGACCGCTGTTTCAGACCCCTGCAGAAGCGGCCAAACAGGCCGTTGAAAATGACGTACATATTCTGGGCGTTTCCTCCCTTGCAGCCGGGCATAAGACTTTGATTCCGCAGGTCATTGGAGAATTGAAGAAACTTGGAAGAGAAGATATCATGGTTATTGCAGGAGGTGTAATCCCTGCCCAGGACTATGATTTCCTCTACAAAGCAGGAGTAATTGCCATCTTTGGTCCCGGAACCAAAGTATCCGAAGCCGGGAAAGAGATTCTTAAAGTATTACTCGAGACTTACGCATAGAAGACACTCTCTTTAAGGGGGTCATGGAATAATATCAACCGAGTTCGAGGATCAAGTATCTTAAGAAGATTCCGTCTTTCTCTGCGAAGAAATTCGGGTTCCAGGTCATAGCCGCACCAGATCTCCGGGTCCAGGAAGATCTCCATAGGTATCAGGTCCGACATAAAGCAGATCTTCTCCTCATCCCCCTGAATCATCGGCACCACCATCCCCCTGGTATGCCCATTGAAAATCCTAAATGTAATTCCGTCTATATCCCACTCCTCCAGCCAGTGTATCCGGTCCAGATATTTCAGCAGACCCGTGCAAAAAGAATCAGCTTCAAATGGATCCGGAGTCATGGCATACTGATAATGCTCCTTCAATACATGATATCGCGCATTTGGAAAGCGCTTCACGATATTCCCCGGAACTCTTTTGAATGCACCGCTGGCGTGATCAAAGTGAAGATGGGTAAAAACCACGTCTGTGATCTGCTCTGGTGAAAGACCAATACCCAACAAAGTCTCCTCCAATTGAACAGGGATCTCCAGTCCATATTCCCGCCGTAACTTCAGGGGTAAAAAATCTGCCGTTCCCGGATCAATCAGTATTTTTCTATCATCCAAATCTATCAATAAAGCATTCATAGAAAGCTTTATATACCCCTTCGAGTCAACTTTATATTTAAGTGCGATCCGATCCCTGCCCAAGGGCTTGATCATCTCCTCCGCTTCTACCTTTAAAAAGCCGCATGGAACAACATGAGTCCTCATAATTCATAAAAGTAGAAAACCATTTGTCCCTCACAAGTATAGGCAAAGTAAAATTTTACACTTTTTTCTTGCTAAAGAAGAAATTAGATTCTATTTTTGCACTCCGATAAAATAATTATCGGTGTTCTTAACAATACGGTCCGTTCGTCTAGGGGTTAGGACGCCAGGTTTTCATCCTGGTAACAGGGGTTCGATTCCCCTACGGACT
>RCND010002185.1_pt1 | contig 10924 bp, 9 predicted proteins | sample 2041351 | NCBI WGS metagenome assembly RCND01 (sample SAMN09708230, study PRJNA481090) | Marine sediment metagenome, whole genome shotgun sequencing project. | biome: marine sediment; feature: ocean; material: sediment; isolation source: Sewage treatment plant 12B marine sediment (STP12B) ...
TTGGTCAGTGTGGTTACCAGAACCCGTTCATCTTTCTCAACACGTAGGTTGATCTCTCCAATCAGCTGGTCGATCTGGTTCACACTTGGCATGATTTCAATGATCGGGTCCACCAGGCCAGTGGGACGGATTACCTGCTCCACAATAACTCCACCGCAGCGCTCCAGTTCATAGTCAGCCGGTGTGGCACTTACAAACAGGGTTTGACCAATTATATTCTCAAATTCGTTGAATTTCAATGGCCTGTTATCCGCCGCAGCAGGCAGGCGGAATCCATACTCTATCAAGTTCCTTTTTCTGGAATAGTCACCACCATACATGGCATGAACCTGGGGAAGGGTAACATGACTCTCATCTATAACTGTGATAAAATCGTCCGGGAAATAGTCCAGCAGACAAAAGGGTCTTGTACCTGGCGGACGACCGTCAAAATATCTGGAGTAATTTTCAATGCCTGGACAGAACCCAAGCTCCCGGATCATCTCCAGATCGTAGGTAACCCGTTCTTCGATCCTTTGTGCCTCAATGAGCTTTTGCTCCCTCTTAAAGAAATCCACCTGTTCCATCATGTCGTCCTGGATCTCATGAATGGCTGACTTGGTTCGCTGTTTGGAGGTGATAAAAATATTGGCCGGAAAAATAACCGCTTCGCTGTGTTCCTCAATGGTATGTCCTGCCACCGGGTGGATGGATTTGATGGAATCGATTTCGTCACCCCAGAACTCAACCCGGTAAGCCAGATCCGTATATGCCAGGTAGATATCCACTGTATCGCCCCGTACCCTAAAGGTCCCTGGTTTAAACTCCACTTCGTTCCTGGCATACAGGCCATCTACCAGTCTCCTGAGAAAGACATTCCGGCTTAGCATCTCATTTTTCCTGACTTTGATGGTGGAGTTATGAAAATCATCCGGATTCCCGATGCCATACAGGCACGATACCGAGGAAACCACCACCACATCCCTTCTTCCCGATAACAAAGAAGAGGTTGTACTCAGTCTCAGCTTCTCAATTTCATCATTGATGGAGAGATCCTTCTCAATATAGGTATCTGTAACCGGGAGGTAGGCTTCGGGCTGGTAGTAGTCATAATAGCTTACAAAATACTCCACCGCATTTTCAGGAAAGAACTGTTTGAACTCGCTGTACAATTGAGCAGCCAGGGTTTTGTTGTGACTAAGCACCAGTACCGGCCTGTCCAGCTCCCTGATCACATTGGCTACGGTGAAGGTCTTTCCCGATCCTGTGACCCCCAGAAGGGTCTGGAACTGCTCTCCTGCGTTTAATCCATCCACCAGCTGTTGAATGGCTTCCGGCTGGTCCCCTGTGGGTTTGTAATCCGAGGTGAGCCTGAATTCCATCTCACCAGGTGAATTCTACATAAACAGGAAGGTGGTCGCTGGGCCCCCCGTAATATTCAGGTCCCCCGTAGGTGGCAGAGGGAAGGCTTTCTCCATATTTCTCACTGACATAGAGCATCCACTCCTCCTTCAGGATCACTCCGCTTCCGAACCCCGTTGTGAGTCCCCTCTCCTGGTCCAGCAGGTTGTATGAAATGATCACCTGGTCCAGCATGTTCCAGTTTCCCTGGTAATTGTATGTTCCTTTACCCTCGATGTTATGGAGATCATAAAAAAGGTTGTAATAGTCACCCATCTGGATATTGCGGCGCTTGTTAAGGGCCGAAAGACCATTTGTAAGACTTCTGTTGGTGGGTTCATCATTAAAGTCGCCCATAATAATCACTTTAAAGCCCGATTCTCTGGCCATCAGCAGATCCATTTGCTTTCGCAGACTAATGGCGGAAAACATACGCTGTCTCTCGGTCTCCTGCTCACCGCCACTACGTGATTTCCAGTGATTTACAAAAATATGAAGACTGGAGCCATCTGGGGCCTTTCCTTTGACATGCAGAATTCCCCTGTACAGGTAATCAGGATCCACCGGATCGTCAATGGGAACATATTCATGCGATTTATATTTGAAAAGATCGGGTCTGTAAAGCAGTGCACACTCAATTCCGCGGGGATCCTGGCCCTCCTCATGCACGATTTCATACTCCGCCTTACGCAGACCACGCTGATCAACCAAATCTTCAAGCACACTCCTGTTTTCAATTTCTGTCAGGCCAATCAGAGCCGGGAGCTCTTTCCCCGGAATAGAGAGAAGAACTCTGGTCAGGTCATTTATTTTTTTCTCATAACGATCGTAGGTCCATGCTTTCGTCCCTGATGGTGTAAATTCATCATCTTCAAAGAGGGGCGAATTGACAGTATCAAAAAGGTTTTCCACATTATATGAAACCACCAGGAACGATTTTACGTTCCTCTGAGAGTAGAGGGACTGTAATGTGATAAAGATAAGTGCAGTCAGAATGGCTATATTTTTCATGGGCATTGGATAAAATACCTTGTAAAGATATTAAACATAATGGGACAAAAACAGGATGAACTGTTAAAGCGAATCCAGAAACTGGTCAGGAAGAACCAGGAGCTGTATGGTAGAAATGAGAAGCTGCAGTTAGCGGCCACCAAGCTTTCGGAGCAGAACGAGAATCTGAAGTTGCGCTTGAAGGATGCCCGGCTGGGGATGAAGGAGGAAAGGTATCAGGAGACCGGGGAGCGGATCAAAAAGTATAAGATGGCTACTGTCCTCTTTGCCTATATCACTGGTTTTAAGCATCTCACCGATAACGACTCTTCCGAGGTGGTAATGGATCAGCTGGATGAGGTACTGATCGAATTCGACCGCATCCTGAAAAAGTATAAGATCCATAAAATCAAGACCATAGGAGATACCTATATGGCTGCGGGAGGGATCCCTGAAAAAAATATCACCAATCCCATTGATGTGATCATGGCAGCTCTGGAGATGAATATTTTTCTGAATCAGCTAAGGCGCATAGACGGTAAACGTTACTGGAATCTGAGTCTGGGAATTCATACAGGTCCTGTCACCGCTGCCATTTCAGGAAAGAGGAAAATTACATATGACATAAAAGGAGATACGGTTAATATTGCACACCGCATGCAGGGAGTGAGTGAGAGCGGAAAAATCCTGATCTCGGTAATGACTTATGAGTTGATCAAGGAGTTTTTTGTTTGTGACTATTATGGAAGAATGCCGGTGAAATACAAGGGCGACCTGGAAGTGTTTGTGGTGAACGGAATCAGACCGGAATTTTCAATGCGTGAACGGGGAGTGATGCCCAATGCCCTGTTTAATACAAAATTCAAACTGATACAATTTAGTGATATCCAGGAACTTATACTCGATAGGCTTGAAAAGGAATTGCCACGATCCCTGTACTATCACAATGTAAAGCATACAGTGGATGTTGTAACTGAGGTGGAACTGATTGGTTGGGCAGAAGGATTAGATGATGAAGGGATCCTCTTACTCAAGACTGCAGCTCTGTTTCATGATGCTGGACATACCATATCATATGATGAACATGAGTTTCATGGCACAGAACTGGTCAAGAAGATACTTCCCGGATACGGATACTCGGAGGAACAGATTGATCAGATATGCCGTATTATCATGGCTACCAAACTGCCTCCTCAGCCCAAGGATATATATCAGGAGATAATCTGCGATGCGGATCTGGACTACCTGGGCAGAAGTGATATGATACCGGTTTCCAATACGCTTTACAAGGAGTTGAGCGAACAGGATATGATTGGGACCATGAACGACTGGAATAAGCTGCAGCTGAAATTTATCTCTGCACATACCTACTTCACCAAAACTGCACGTAGTCTGCGCGAGATAAACAAACAGAAACAGATTGAGCGCATCAGGAAGCTGATCACGGAATAGATTAATTGACTATTTTAGGACTGGCATTAAAAAAATCTAAACCAAATGACAGTCCGATTCGCCTCTTTTATCCTGGGCCTATTCTTTTTGTTCTCAGTTCAATCTCTCCATGCACAGGTTCATCCTGAAACTGGAGAAAAACTTGCCCATACCTTTTCTATTGTTGCACGCGATACAGCTACTGGCGAGATGGCCATTGGGGTTCAGAGTCACTGGTTTTCGGTAGGAACCATTGTTTCATGGGGCCGTTCGGGGGTGGGAGTAGTAGCCACCCAGTCCTTTGTGAATCCGGCTTATGGTCCCAATGGACTGGATCTGATGTCGCAGGGTAAAAGTGCTGAAGAAGCACTCCAAATCCTTGTGGAGGCAGACCGGGGAAGGGATTACCGGCAGGTGGCTTTCCTGGATGCCAGTGGATCCGTTTCAGCATATACGGGAAGTTCTTGTATCTCGTCGGCATCCCATGCCATGGGAGAGAACTATTCGGTACAGGCCAATATGATGCTCAACGACGATGTGGTTCCGGCCATGAGTAAAGCATTTATGAAGCATTCCTCCCTGCCCCTGGCTGAAAGAGTGCTGAAGGTGCTTCAGGCTGCACAGGCTGCGGGTGGTGATATCCGTGGCAAACAGTCGGCTGCACTGATCGTGGTTGGTCCGCATGTGGTGGAGGATGTATGGAACGACCATAAAATTAATCTTCGTGTAGATGACCATCAGGATCCTTTGGTAGAACTGGATCGCTTGCTGCGTGTTCATCGTGCCTATGATCATATGAACCGGGGCGACCTGGCCGTGGAACACCAGGATATGGAAGGTGCACTTCGGGAGTATGCTGCCGCTGAAAAGATGTTTCCCCGCAACCTGGAGATGAAATACTGGAAAGCGGTGGCCCTGGCCAATAATGGCCGGATGGAAGAGGCCCTCCCGGTTTTTGATTATGTTTTTGACCGTGACAATAACTGGCGGGAACTTACCCGCAGACTGCCTTCTTCAGGTTTATTGACAGTACCTGAGGCGGATCTTCAGACTATTCTGAAGCTTTAGTAATCCGAATATTCAGTCGGATAGAGCAGGTATTTTGTCATACCGGATACAGTATTCTGATACCTGTCCAGGTTCTTCATCCGATCCCACTCAGGGTGGTTCCCAAAAGCCTCCCAGTTGGCCTGCTGCGCAGTGGTATCTGCATGAGTGGTCATATACATCAGGTGAGGCATATGTGCACTGGAGAGTACCTCGCAGAAAAAGACCGGATTGAATTTCAGTTCCTGGAACAATGCCGCTTCCCCTTCGTTAAACATTTCAACCTTCAGCTTGTAGAGCTTTTCGGTGGCTCCCTCATAGCTTCTGAGTTCATATACACGCTCAGGTCTTGGGGATGTCAACTCCGGCAAAGCCATTTTTGGCGTGGCACTGAAGGAACGCAGGATCATGCTTTCGATGCGAGTATAGGGAGGATTGTCGTGGGGTGCATCAATATAGGCCTTAGCGGATTGCTGGTATTCCGCATCTTCTGTCAGGAGTGCAGGGAGTTGCTCAAACTGCTCCAATGATTTAAATGGAAGCGCGACCATCATAAAGCCTTCGCGTTCATTGAGACCATCAATGGGTTTGAATACCCCCACATTTTTTATACCTGATCTGTGAAGTGCAGGAAGAAGTGCATCCTGGAAATAGGCATCCAGCATAGCTTCCTGTTCAACTGTTTCGTAAGAAAAGATCTGAAGTTGGAAATAGTCAGTTTGTGTAGTTTCGTTTTCGCTTACAGCGCTTAGTCCCTGGTCACCTGTCTGGGAGCAGGAGATCATGGCGACGACTGTAAAAGCGATCAGTAAAAATGTAACTCTTTTCATGGGTGTAGTTTTGGGTTCTGCTTAAAGGTAGAAAATTTAATAATTTTACTCAGGCAGCATAGGAAACAGCCTGCGTATCTCTTTTTCATTAGGCTGTTTGCCATACTCGCAGATTTCAAAACCTTCTGCATGTTGGACTGATTCACCCTTTTCTCCATACCACTTAATCAGGGACTCCCTGGTGGATGGTCCCGGTCTGAATGTTCGACGTTTGGCCAGGTATTCTATCCTTCCAGCCTCATCTTCAGGGATCTGATCCAGGGTTCCAGAGAGCCATGGAAGCCAGTCAAAATATTGAGAAGCATGGGCCGCCATACCCTTGATCTTTTGCTCAAATACATCATCAATATCTATGGCTACATCCGCTTCAAAGGGATTTGGTTTCTGAAAGCGGTCCGCTGCATAGAGAAAGACCGGGTTCTTTTCCAGGGCAGGCACATCGGGAGCAATGTTGGGGACAACTACCATAAAGGCTGCATCCTGCATCAAAATAGCCGTATACCTGTGGTCCGGGTGGTAGTCATTTGGTCGGGGGCCGATGACTATATCGGCGTTCCACCTTCGGATCTCCCTGATTACCTTCAGCCGGTTTTCCAGGGTGGGCATCAGTTCGCCATCGTGGTTATCCATTACCTGGTACTCCTTTATACCAAATCTCTTTCCGGCCTCCTCTGCTTCCGCCATCCGGATCTTTGCCAGAGCGCCTCCTCCCTTGGCATAGTGACCTCCATCGCCGTTAGTGAGGGATACAAATTTCACATTGTGCCCCATCTTTGCAAAGAGGATGGCTGTACCACCCGCATCGCCGTCGCAGTCATCGGGATGTGCACCAAGTACAATGATATTCAAAGGTTTATCCTGTGAAAACAGGACGGCTGCCATTAATATGAGGCAGAGAGTAAACAGGACTTTTTTCATTTTATATAGTTTCTTATTAGATTAATTTCATTGCATCTGGGTCCCAGTTAACCGCATGCCCTTTATAATAGCTCTCATTGGCGAGTAATGCTGCTCCGGCTGCACGCAGTCCAAAGATGGGATCTTCGATAATCTTCTTTTCTCCACGTATGCCCTGGAAGAAGTTATTAAAATGATCATAGTGACTTCCCTTGTAGTCGGAGGGAGCTTCCCAGTTGGTTTCCCCGATATTCAAATCTTTGGATCTTTCATCGGCGAATTTCTTGTCGTATGCAGCTACAATCTTTTTCTGATTCTCTTCGGTGTGTGCTATTAGTGCATACTCACTTGGTTTCATTCCCAGTTTGGTCCTGATAAGTTTGACGCTTTGCGAACCCACGTGCATCGCACCTTCAGTTCCCACCAGCCGAAATCCGCCTGCCTCTCCGCTGCCGGCAATGAAATTGACGCGGAAGGATGCATTGAAAGCCGCATGGGTAGGAGTTTCAGGATAGTCATAAAGTGTGATGCTGACATCAGGTACATCGCGGCCGTCATCCCAATAGCGTAATCCACCTGTGGCAAGCGCCCGGTTGGGGCCATTGGAGCTGATTACAAAGTTCAGAGTAGAGAAGGCATGCACAAAGAGATCTCCAGCAACTCCTGTACCGTAGTCTTTGTAGTTTCTCCACCTGAAGAAGCGCTTTAATTCATAGGGCACTTTTGGAGCACTACCCAGAAAAGTGTCAAAATCAACGGTATCGGGACTGGCATCTGGAGGAATGGGGTAATTCCATGCTCCCTGGGATGAGTAACGGTCGTTGTACATATCGAGCATCACAATCTCTCCTATGGCTCCATCTTCATAAAGCTTTTTGGCTTTTTCATTTCCCAGCGAGGACATTCCCTGGCTTCCCACCTGCATGACTTTTCCGGATTTCTGGTATGCCTCGATGAGTTCATGTCCCTCATCGAAATTCTGTACCATGGGTTTCTCACAATAGACGGCTTTCCCTGCATTCAGGGCCTCAATGCTGATCCGCTTGTGCCAGTGGTCGGGAGTGGCAATTATCACTGCATCAACGTCTTTGCGTTCCAGGATTTCACGGTAGTCTCTTGTGGTAAAAATGTCATTGCCCCAGAGTTCTTTGGCCCTATCCAGCCTACCCGAATACAAATCACAGGTGGCCACCAGCTTGACACCAGGTACTCTAAGAGCCGAAGTGGTATCCCAAATGCCCTGGATGCCTGTGCCAATCAGGGCCAGGTTGATATTATCATTTGCTGCAAAATTGGCAGGTTCATAGGACCTGGAGCCCAATAGTAAGCGTTGCTTATAACTTCCTGACACTATCATTGGTGCTGAAGTCACGGCTGCTGTACCCAGCGCCGCTTTCCTCAGAAATGATCTTCTTGAATTCTGATTATCTGACTTTTTCATTGGATATGGAATGAGATATTAGTTAAAGTGGAGCTTTTTGCATTTCAGCATTTCAATTCGTGCAATGGCCCGGGTATTTCTCCCGCTACAGAAGAATTCCTGGAGGTCAAATATATTGCCCATGGTACAGGGCACATCCAGTTTTTTTGGATATACAAGCTCTTTCATAGCTAAGGGTTGAAGTTTTTGTCAAATTAGAAATAAAATCCTGATCTGGAAAGCAAAATAAGGAAAAGCCCATATTTAAGCCTTAGGATTACAACCCGAATTAAGAACAGGGAATGGTTTAAGAAAAAAAGACATAAAATCATTACCTTATCCCACGAACCTACAAAAATAGTTGAAGATGAAATCCTCACCTGATAAGCAGTCCTCAGTAATCAGACGTCGAAGTTTTTTAAAGTCAGCCGGAATTGGAATGATTGGAGTAGCCGGGATGGGCACTCAAGTATCAGCAAAACCTGCTAAGGATGAAAAAATTATTCCACGAACCAGGGAGGAGCGTCTGAAGCAGATGGCATCAAACAGCTATGCAGTCAATCGTCTTTTTAAAAGACGGCCCTATAGCTCAAGACCTGAAAATCCGGAGACTACTGCTTTGAAGGAAAAATACGGCGAGATCACGCTTCTTGACTTCCCCCAGTATACCCTTGATACCTATCCGGGAGTTGCGGCAATGGATCTCTGGTCATCCCTGTTTGGAGATATTTCCGATGATACAATGTTTACCACGCGTGAAAGAAACGGACGTTCTTATCCTGGTGACTTTGACCCGGGTGCGCCCTCGGCCAAACCTTACCTGGATCAGCTTGCGGATAAAATTGCTATCAGCGGCTTAAAGGCTGTACATATTTCCAACAATGCTCCCCGTAATGTAGCCGATCTGGATGAGGAAAAAAGAAAGGAAGGAATCCGTGTGGCAAAACTATGGCTGGACGCATCCAAACACATTGGTGTTCAGTCCATGCGTGTAAATACAGGGGGTCCCCGGATTATCCCCGCATCTGTAATTCAGGGTGGATATCCTCAAAACCTGGAGATAGAGCCTTATTTGAAGAATGCCATAGAATCCTTTAAGGAAATGGCCGATTATGGCGAAAAAGTTGGTGTTAAGGTTACTATAGAGAACCACTGGGGCCTGGCTGCCAATCCTATTAATATCCGAATCATCCTGAATGAAGTGAATAGCCCCTGGTGTGAGGCCTCTCCTGATTTTTGCAATTGGGAGCATGCATATATGCTTTATAACGGACTTGAAGTATTAATACCCATGGCTACTTCGATGTGTCATGCCAAGAGGTGGTCGAGATATCCGGATGTGGATATTGCCCGATGCGTTCAGGTTCTTAATGATGCGAATTATGAAGGCTACATATCTACCGAATATGAAGCCGGAGGAGACCCTGTGGAAGGAACACTCCAATTGCTGGAGGATGTTGTTGAGGCATTGAACTAAAGAATGTCACAACTCAATTAATTGTATCATTATGACAAAGAATAATTTTCTTAAATCAACGCCCATATTCCTCGCTTCACGTACTTCAAAAGCCTAATATGATGGATATATATAGTGATGATCGTGTTGTTCTGACGCTGGATGCAGGTGGAACCAATTTCGTTTTCAATGCATTTCAGGGAGGGAAAGCCATCTCGAAGGGGATCCGAAAAGATGCTCATGCAGACCATCTGGAGCGTTGCCTGGCCACTATGAAAGATGGTTTTCGGGAAGTGATGGAAGAGATAGGGAAGCAGCCTGTTGCTATCAGCTTTGCCTTTCCCGGTCCGGCCGACTACAGCAATGGAATCATTGATAACTCAAATAATCTTCCGGCTTTTCAGGGTGGCGTTCCATTGAAAAGTATCCTGGAGGCAGAGTTTGCACTACCTGTTTTCATAAACAACGATGGGGACCTGTTTGCCTATGGGGAGGCCCTGGGAGGAATACTGCCCGAAATTAATGCAAAACTGGAGTCATCGGGGAGCCCTAAACGATACCGTAACCTGGTTGGATTTACTCTTGGCACTGGTTTTGGTGGCGGATTTGTATCCGATGGACGGCTCATAACCGGCGACAATATTACTGCTGCAGAGGTATGGCTTTTCAGTAACAGGCACCATCCTGAGGTAAATGCCGAGGATGTAGTCAGTATCCGTTCTGTACAAAGGGTCTATGCTGCCGAGGCGGGAATCGAATATCCCAATGAACTGGAGCCTAAAGATATTTATGAGATAGCTAAGGGTGAAAGAGATGGAAATCAAAAGGCTGCGCTGAAAGCTTATGAGGAGACCGGCAGGGCCCTGGGCGATACAGTGGCCAATGTGCTCACTTTTATTGATGGTATTGCAGTAATTGGGGGAGGTATAACCGGTGCAAGTGACCTATATATGCCGGCTGTTATGGAGGAATTGAATTTCAAGTACCACCCATCCAATGTTGATGAAATGCCAAGACTGGTTCAAAGGGTATTTAACCTGGACGACGAAAAGGATCGGAACGAGTTCTACGAGGACAACTCCAAAACTCTAAATATACCGGGAACCGGGAAAACCATTTCTTATGACCCACTTCCCAGGCTGGCCATTGCAACCAGCAGCAGAGGGGCCAGCGAGTCCATTTCTCTTGGAGCTTACGCCTTTGCTTTGCAACAAATAGGCTCTTGATCTTTATCCTAATCAAGAGGTAGCAACCTGATGTTCCTCCACTTTACCTGGAAGGGCGTTGGATTATCGCCAACATCATGGACCTGGAGGCCGATGATGCCCCGGTCGGAAAGTGCATCCCGGAAGTCACTAACGACTACCCCGTTTACAATTGTTTTTACGGCATCCCCTTTGCACTCCACCCGGTAAGCATTCCATTCCTTGTTCTTGAATACCTTGCTCTCTTTTGAACCCTCTTCAGGCCACC
>RCND010002187.1_pt1 | contig 10921 bp, 8 predicted proteins | sample 2041351 | NCBI WGS metagenome assembly RCND01 (sample SAMN09708230, study PRJNA481090) | Marine sediment metagenome, whole genome shotgun sequencing project. | biome: marine sediment; feature: ocean; material: sediment; isolation source: Sewage treatment plant 12B marine sediment (STP12B) ...
GGCGGCAAAAACTATCTGGAGTCAATATCCGCATGATACCGAGCTTGTGAAAACAGCCAACAATAAGCTTTTAAAGAAATTTAAAAAAAAATCAAACACAAGCAACCATGTTGATGCAATATCGTGGCTTTGTAATATTCTTGGAAATTCGGAAGACGTACAGTTTATATCTACCCTGAATAAAGTTGAGCAAGAGACCGATAATGAAAAAATAAAAAAATTTGCTATGCGGAATTTAGCAAAGTTGATGAAAATCAGTTACTACCCTTTAAGCAGATTTTCAAAATGTATCAAAGGCGAATGTTTCAATGGCCGGGGAACGCTGATTCTTCCTGATAAAACAATATATACGGGTGAATTTCAAAGGGGCTTAATGCATGGATATGGTAAAATAAACTTTCCCGATAAAGCAGGTTATACGGGTCCGTGGTTTAGGGACAAAATGCATGGGGAGGGAGTGATCACATACCCTGACGGAGCTGTATATACGGGAAGAGTCAGTAGAAATGTAAGACACGGGCATGGTTATATGGTCTTTCCCAAGGGCATGAAATTTGAGGGAGAATTCAGAAACGACATGAGGCATGGCCCGGGAAAAAGGATTTTCCCGGATGGGACAACATATGAAGGAATATGGGAAAATGGCCGTATTCGTGGAAAAGAAACCGTTTTTTCACCCCATTATGCAAAAACCAAAACCGCCACCCTGGTGAAAAAAGCCTTTCCTGACGGGATAAGCTATAGTGATGCATTTAAAGACAGATTATCCGCCAGGCAGTTGAATGCCGAGCTTCGAATACAAAAAGGGAACACCCTTTATTTTAGCGGAAATTATGAATATGCCATTATTTATTATGACAAAGTAATAGAACTATTTCCAAATAATACAACAGCATATATAAACAGGGGAACCGCATACGCAAAAAAAGAATTATTTATCAAAGCCATTGATGATTTCAGCAAAGCGTTAGAGATTGACCCTGAAAATTCAATTTGTTATAATAACAGAGGATTTGCCTGGGAAAAAAGAGGATATTATAATCGCGCATTAGTAGATTTTAATAAAGCACTCAATATTAATCCTAACCGTATAGACGCGTTAAACAACCGGGGCTGCATATGGATTATAAAAGGTAAGCCGGACAAGGCGGTTAACGATTTTAATAAAATTTTAAAGCTTGATAAAAAAAATGATATTGCCTACTACAATCGAGGGTATGCATGGATTGAAAAAAAGAGAATCAAAAAGGCGATAGATGACGTACAAAATGCCCTTAAGCTAAAGCCCGCTGATAGTAGATACATAGATTTTCTCGCATTGCTGAAAGAAAAGGCTGGGGAAAAGTAGTTCTTGAGCCGGGGCAGATACAAACCTCACCGTGCATTCCTTCAGTGATGATGCGAATGATCGTGATCTCCATGATGGTGGTGCGAATGATCCTGATCTTCGTGATTGTGCTTTAAATGCCCGCCAAGCAATTCCAAGGCATCCAGGAGATGATTGTTGACGGCGGACATTTCCTCAATAGCTGCATTTATTTTTAAACCCGCCTCTTTAGATCCAAAGTTTCCAGCACGCTCTGCCCACTCTTTATACTCCTGTGCATGTTCTCCGTTGTGATTTACCCAGTGAGACAAAAGAATTCTCAGTTTTTCATGATCAGTAATTGAACTCATAGCTCCTCCATTACCAGTAAAGGGTCTTTTCTTCTTTTTTAGTTTTTTGGGGAGAGACTGCAATGACTTTATTGAACTTAACGCCAAAACCGATGTCTGGAATAAGCCTGACGATTTTTCCGGAAACCTTGATATGCTCCCCCGGTTCGGGAAGTTCAAAAGTCAAAGTAATTCTTTGTCCCTCGGAAAAAGAGTCACTTGTTTCTATAAACATACCACTTGCACTTAGGTTTTGAATTAAACCTCTAAACATTCGCTCATTTAAAACAAAGTCAACTTCCTTTTTATAATCTTTCCTGGAAAATTCCCTGTTTCCTTTTTTATATTTTTCTTCCAGTTCGTTAAGAAGAGTTTGACGCTCCTTAGCGCTCATTTTTAATATTAAATCAACCAGGCGGGTTGTTATAACGGAAATATTAGGTTTGTTAGATTGTTTTCTCGAATCATCCATTTATCAACCATGCCTCAATATCTTTAAATCGAAATATTTTCATGCCCTTTCCGGTCATAGATTGCCAAGTCAACGCTTACAGCATTTTAGTGTTTTTCTATAACAAAATGGTATTATTTGTCAATTATCCATCATCTCCAATATGGAAATAATGTTTTCGCCAAATTCATTTTTCTGCCAGTTTTTCATTTCTTTTATGGTTTCGAGGGATTTCCTGTCCTTTGGGTTTTGTAAGGCAATATTAGTCAAAAGGGCCTTATTAAAAAGAATTGAAGGATCTATTTTCAGCTTATTTGCAATAGTATCTCTCCACGCTTTAATAGCTTTTACTCTTTTTGGAACTTGTGGGGGAAGCGGTGAAGCCTTTTTGTGGGGGTAAACAGGGAGGGAACCCCCTGGCACCTTCAAGGTATTGTTTATTATATTTATTAAAGCATCTCCATGTATCCTGATCTGTCTTGGACTGAGTGTTTTTGTCTTTTGCACTAGGCTTAAATTAACAGGTTTTTTGGTTGCCAGTTTCATGAGCGAAATGTTTCCGATAATTTTGAAAAGCGGCCTGTCTTCTTTTTTTGCGATTTTTTTTCGGTACTGGAGAAGAGATTCAAGGACCGCAAGACTTCTTGAATCGAGTCGACCGGCGCCGTTAAACTTAAGATAAAGAGGCTCATGGTTGGCTGAAGCATGCCGAACTTTGCTTAAGTAACGGCATTCTTCATTTACCCAGGAAAGTCGTTCAAGGTTTTTCAGCTTTTCTTCAAGAATTTTTGCAAGAGGAAGAAGATAGAGAGTATCTTTTGCAGCATATGCCAGCATATCCTCAGACAATGGCCTTTTGGACCAGTTTTTTCTTTGATATTTTTTATCAAGTCTAACCTTGAACCATTTTTTTACAACCGCTTCAAGGCCGGTTTCTCTGATACCGAGAAACATGCACGCAAGCTGGGTATCAAAAAGATTATTTATATTAATCTTAAAATCCCTGTAAAGACTGCGAACATCGTAGTCGGCTCCGTGAAAGATTTTATTGATGCTGTGATTTTCAAAAAGCGGTTTAAGAGGTGACAAATCGTGAATTTTTAAAGGATCGATTACCACATTTACATCATGTGTTGCCATTTGAATCAGGCAGACTTTTTCTTTAAAATGGTACATGGAATCAGCTTCCAGATCAACAGCAATGGCTTTTTCTTTCTTAAAAAGATCTGCAACCGTTTTAAGTTCTGAAAGAGTTTCTATTAACTGGTAGTCACGATTAATATTTTTGCTCATTTTTTATCTTGACCAGGAAGGTCATTTCTCCTAAATATAAGCGCTTGGTAACATGATATGGACAATTTAAGATCCAAAGAAAAATTAAAAAAAGGTGTAACATTTTAGATTTATGAAAAACCGGATCACATGAATGCTCATTCGGACATGTTTTTCAATAGTCTCAATTAATACAAAAAGGTGAATACATAATGGCGAACATAACATTTCCTGACGGCAATATAAAGAGTTTTAAAAACAATTCTACAGGACTGGACGTAGCAAAGGGTATTTCAGAGGGTTTTGCAAGAAATTGCGTTGCCATGGAATTAGATTCTGAAATTGTTGATTTAGGCAAAAAGATAACCCGGGACGCTAAAATCAGGTTTATAACAACAAAAGACCCTGAAGCACTGGAGATTCTCCGCCACAGTGCAGCGCATGTCATGGCACAGGCAATTTTACGCCTTTATCCTGGCGCCAGGCTTACTATCGGACCTGCAGTTGAGGATGGTTTCTATTACGACATAGACATGCAGCCGATTTCCAGGGACGATTTCCCAAAGATAGAAGCGGAAATAAAAAAAATCATAAAGGAGAAACTTCCTATTACACGCAGGGAAGTTTCCAAGACTGAGGCCCTCGAATTCTATAAAGATGAGCCTTACAAGCTCGAAATGATTTCTGAGTTGGGTGATAACACCATTTCGTTTTATATGCAGAGTGAGTTTACAGATTTGTGCCGCGGCCCCCACCTTCCACATACAGGATTTGTCAAAGCTATTAAGCTCATGAAGGTTTCCGGGGCATACTGGAGGGCTGACCAAACAAAAGCCCAGCTCCAGCGCATATACGGCACCGCATTTTTCAACAAGAAAGAACTTGCAGAATATATCCATTTTCTTGAAGAGGCTAAAAGGCGCAACCATCGTAAAATAGGGGAAGCCATGGAACTGTTCAGCTTCCATGATGAAGCGCCTGGTATGCCGTTTATTCATCCTAAGGGAATGGTGATCTGGAATATCCTGATTGACTACTGGCGTAAAGAGCATCTTGCAGCCGGTTACACGGAAACAAAAACACCGATAATGCTAAAGCGTAATCTGTGGGAACAAAGCGGTCACTGGGATAATTACCGGGAAAACATGTATACTTCCGTTGTTGATGAATACGATTACGCCATCAAACCGATGAACTGCCCGGGGGGGATGCTGATCTACGGAAATCGTCCTCATTCTTACAAGGAACTGCCCATGAGAGCGGGAGAAATCGGGTTGGTACACAGGCATGAACTTAGCGGTGTGCTGTCCGGCCTGTTCCGCGTTCGAGCATTTCATCAAGATGATGCTCATCTATTCATGACTCCCGATCAGATCCAGGATGAAATTATCGGAGTTTTATCGTTGTCGGAGCGGATTTACGGAACCTTTGGGCTCGGTTTTCGTCTGGAGCTTTCTACACGTCCTGAAAAGTCGATTGGAACCGACAAGCAGTGGGAGGTTGCCACAGAAGGCCTGCGCTCCGCCCTTGACGTCTATGGGCAAGAGTATATTGTCAATGAAGGGGATGGCGCCTTCTATGGCCCCAAGATCGACCTTCACATTAAAGACGCCCTGGGCCGAACCTGGCAGTGCGGCACGATTCAGCTCGACATGTCATTGCCGGAAAGGTTTGATCTGTCTTTTATAGGCAGGGACAATGAAAAGCACCGCCCAATCATGATACACAGGACAATCTTCGGTTCCCTCGAAAGATTTTTTGGAATATTGATAGAACACTTTGCAGGGAAATTCCCTTTGTGGCTATCACCTGTTCAGGCGATTCTTCTGCCCATCAATGATGAACTTGCGTCTTACGCAGATGAGATTAGAATATTGTTGGAAAAAGAAGGCCTGCGAATTGATGTTGATAGTAGAACAGAAAGCCTGAACAAAAAAATTCGAGATGCACAGCTTGATAATATTCCGCTTATCCTTACAATCGGCAAAAAGGAGAAGGAATCTGGAACATTGTCGGTGAGAACTCTGGATGGTAGTGTCAAATACGGAATTACCCATGAAGATTTTATAGAAAGGGTACTTGCATATATCAATCAGCGAGAATTAACGCTTGATATTTTTTAGCAGTAAAAGTAAATGACCACCCCCAAAGGGGGTGGCTTTAAATTGCGGTTATAGGCCGCGCATGAAAGGGGAGACGGCATGTCTCCAATCGTTTAAGCTTTTACCGCTTGCGAAGCACACGGTTTGATCAAAAAAATTAATGAGGTACCACCCGAAAGCAGTAGCGTTGACCTCGTAACAGTGGACATGGTCCAGTGTCACTATTAGTTTGTCAGCTACTTACTGGACGACTTCAAACTGAACCGTTTCCAGCACTTCTCCTGCCGGGTCAATCACATCTACATGCCATGCACCTATCTCGTGAGCCTGCAAGATCTTTGAACTGTGAGTACGCCATGCATTTGTTTTTACAGGCAAAGTTACACGGGCTCTTTCGGTATCACCAAAGTACCAGACATGTGCAATCTCTATCGGGTTTTCAGCACCGGTAATTTTAGTAAAAAAGAAGAGTTTTCCCACTGTCACCGAAAAACTGGTACCTGTACCCGCAGCTTCGCGATCAACAATATTTTCACAAACAGCGGCTGATTCTATCTTTATTGAACCTGTTTCCTGGGCCACAGCGTTCACTGTAAGAAAAAGGGCCAAAGACAGCAGCAATAAAAACCAGGACATTTTAAAAATTCGTTTCATAACATTTCCTCCTTTTAATGGTTGTTTTTTCTTAACTTTTACCAATTTATAGAGTATAATACAATATTTAAGCGAGTCAAACCACAAAGAAACGAAAGGCACATAAACTGGGAGGCTGGAATGCCGGGGGGGAGGGCTTAGCACCCGAGTATTCAAGCTTTTTGGCATATATACCATGTCTTTAAATAAAATGAAATCTTACTGGATTGCGGGCGTTTTATTTGCTTTCGCTTTTTCAGTTCTTTTTATTATACGGTTGGATTTGCTCAATAAAATCTTTTCCGCTCCACAAACTTTATCCATTTCCTCCCTGTCTGTACTTCCTGAAAGAGACACATGGATGAATATTTTCCAGAAGGATAAAAAAATCGGGTTTTCACATAAAACTTTTACAAAAAAGGAAAAAGGGTATCTGCTGCAAGAGAATGTTTTCATGCGTATTAATACCATGGGAATGGTTCAGGATATAAACCTTAAAACCAATGGAGTGCTAAACGATGATTTCACCCTTTCTTCTTTTGATTTTATAATCAGTTCGGGTCGTTTCAGCTTTTCAGCCACAGGGTCGGTTTCAGGTGATATTATTAACATTAAAACCCAAAACTCAGGAGCTTTTCGGACTTTTGATATTAAGATTAAAAAGAAGCCGTACATTGCCGCCGGAATCCTTGATGCTATCAGGGCTGCGGGGCTTAAGGCAGGAGGTAAATTTACATTTGATGTTTTTGATCCGGCCACTATGGGCCAGGAGCCTGTTGTTGTCAGTGTGGTCGGAAAAGAAAATATTAAAAGCATGGGGGCCATGAAAATAGCAACCAAACTACTGATAAATTTTAAAGGAGCAACCCAGTTTGCCTGGATTGGAGAAGATGGAGAAACGCTTAAAGAAAAAGGGCTTCTGGGAATCAGGCTTGAAAAAACAACCCGCAAAGATGCGCTTTACGGACATCCTTTAGAAACAGGAGAAGACCTTACCAAAATTGCTTCTATTGCATCTAACGTGGTTATCAAAGATGCAGCCGGGCTTAAAAGGATAGAACTTGAAATAGGCGGCATAAAATATAATGATGTAAATTTGCAGGGAGAAAGACAAACTCTTATAGATAACATCCTTACAGTCGAAAAAGAGTTATTGTCGGGTCTTGAGCCTGTTCTAGATGTTGATAAGTTAGATACTCTTGAAAAGATATTTATGCAACCTGGCCCATTTATCCAGTCTGATCATCAGAAAATTAAAGATCAGGCGAAAAAGATCATACGAGACGAAATCGTGCCGTTGGAAAAGGTGAAAAAGCTGATTGGCTGGGTTTACAAAAATATTGAAAAGCGGCCGGTCTTATCTGTGCCTGATGCACTTTCCACTCTTGAAAATCGTGTTGGAGATTGTAATGAACATGCTGTGCTTCTAGCTGCGCTGGCAAGGGCATCCGGGATACCTGCACGGATTGAGACGGGCCTTGCCTACTTAAACGGCAGGTTTTACTACCATGCATGGAACCTTTTGTACCTTGGCAGATGGATAACTGCCGATTCGGTTTTTGGCCAGATTCCGGCTGATGTAACCCATATTCGTTTTACAACCGGATCTTTAAAACAGCTCGATTTAATGAGTATCATAGGCAAAGTAAAATTGAAGGTTATTAAATAATGATAGAGCTTAAAGATTTAACCAAAAAATATGTCGATTTTCCTGCTGTGAGTAATTTGAACCTTTCAATACAAAAAGGTGAAATATTCGGCTTTATAGGTCCAAACGGTGCAGGCAAGACAACCACTATAAAGATGATTGGCGGTGTACTTGAGCCCACAAGCGGCAGTGTCATGATTGCAGGGATAAGTATGAAAGACAACCCTGAAAAGGCAAAAAGTAAAATCGGCTTTATTCCGGATCGGCCATATCTTTATGAAAAACTCACCGGAATGGAATTTTTAAAATTCGTGGCAGACCTGTACGGAGTTGACAGTGATATCTTTTCAGAAAAAGCCGAGCAACATCTTAAGATGTTTTCACTTCTTGACTGGTCCAACGAGCTCATCGAGTCCTATTCCCACGGGATGAAACAAAGGCTTATAATGGCTGCGGCACTTTTGCATGATCCTGAAGTTATTATTGTTGATGAGCCGATGGTGGGGCTTGATCCTGTTGCGATTATGATGGTCAAGGATCTTTTTCGGAATCTTGCAAAACAGGGTGTAAGCGTTTTCATGTCAACCCATACCTTGAAGATCGCAGAGGAGATATGTGACCGTATCGGTATAATTCACAAGGGTCACCTGATAGCCACAGGAACCACTGATGACCTGCAACGAAAAGCACAGGTTACAAATGCTGATCTTGAACAGGTCTTTTTAAACCTGACAATGGATTGATTGGTTGAGTTGTTCCTGAAAAGTTGATTCGTATCGAAGGCGTGAATCAAGAAGGTTATATCATTTTCTTCCAGGTGATATGAATATAATCAGTTGGAAGCGTGTCCAGATATTTGGGATAAAGTGTTTAAGTTGCTAAATTATATAAGTTCTTACATCTATCCTAAATATCTTGACACTGCGAGAGGATGGAGGGGGTGACCAACATATCACCTTACAGAAAACAATATAACCTTCTCGATTCACATCTGATCTTATATATTACATGTCATCCGAGCATTCCCTTTTGTAAATAGGAGTGCGAAACTAGAGTGCTAAACTATAAATGAACGATATTTTAACATTATTAAAACCAAGAATTTCGTCGATTAGAAACAGCGGTTTTTCAAAAAGAAGTCGTGGGCGGGCGATGAAGTTTTTGCTGATAAGTACAATCGGTCTTGTTTTCTGGGCCGGTCTTTTCGCTGTCTCCCTGCGTGTCTTGTCCTATTTTAAAGGCATCGAGGATATTGGTGATATACTTGCCCTTAAACTTCTTTCCATGATGCTTATTACTTCTTTTGTTCTTCTTGTTTTCAGTAGTATTCTGACATCTCTTTCAAAGCTGTATCTTTCCAGGGATCTTCTACTTGTGCATTCTTTACCTGTTTCAAGTCATAAGATTTTTACCGCACGGTGGATTGACAGTACTATTGACAGTTCGTGGATGGTTATCATTTATACGTTGCCTGTTTTCATATCTTACGGTGTTGTGTACGGGTCGGGGTTTTTTTTCTACCTTGATATCTTCCTCGTCCTTATGTCTCTTTCTATTACTGCATCTGCATTAAGTTCTATTCTGGTGATGTCTGCTGTTATTGTTGTTCCGGCAAGCCGCATGAGAAGCGTGTTTATTTTTATAAGCCTATTTTTTTTTGTTGCTCTTTATATCGCAATTCGTTTTTTAAAACCTGAACTTCTGGTTGATCCCGAAATATTTGACAGTGTTCTTGTTTATATAACGGCATTAAAGACGCCGTCATCTCCTTTTCTTCCGACCACATGGGCTTTTGACAGTATTAAAGCAATTCTTTCCGACTCTGTGGCCGACGGAATGTTTCATGCATTTATTTCCTTGAGTTTTACAGGCACACTTGTGTTCGCAATAATAATAGTGGCAGACTCAATTTACTTTAAGGGGTTTTCAAAAACCCAGTCGGCACAGGCACGCCTGATTAAACAAAGCTCGATTGGTGGTAAGTTGTTTAATTTTTTACCGGGCCAGGTCAGAGCGTTGGCAGTAAAGGAGATCAAGACCTTCTTTCGTGATCAGACACAATGGTCGCAGCTTTTTCTCATTGCTGCACTTGTTGTCATATATATTTATAACTTCAACGTACTTCCCATTGAAAAATCTCCTATTAAGACAGTATATCTTCAAAATCTGCTTTCTTTTCTTAACATGGGACTTGCACTTTTTGTCCTGACAGCCATAACAGGACGTTTTGCTTATCCTGCAGTCAGCTCGGAGAGAAATGCATTCTGGATAGTAAAATCGGCTCCCGGCACCATTAAGAAATTTTTATGGGTAAAGTTTTTTATTTACTACTTCCCTCTTCTTATTCTGGCTGAAATACTCACCATTGTCACAAATATGCTGCTTAATGTAACAGCCTTTATGATGATTCTTTCAATTGTCACAGTTTTTTTCCTTGTACCCGGGATTGTGGCAATGGGTATAGGCCTTGGTGCCGCATACCCTGATTTCAAAGCAGAGAATCCGACCCAGACGGTTACAAGTTTTGGCGGGCTTGTCTTTATGATACTTTGTGCTGCTTATATCGGCGTGGTAATTGTCATTGAAGCAGGCCCTGTTTACGCTATTTTCATGGCGGAGATCAACAGGCAGGCATTAAGTATATTGAAGTGGGTATGGATAACGGTGTCGTTTTCCATAGCTTTTACGCTAAGCATTCTTGCTATTATTCTTCCCATGAATTTCGGAGAAAAGAAATTGTCTAAGCTATCGGCCTGATCTGTCGTATTTCTGCCGGTATAGCGTCAAAACATTGACATAAAGTCAGGCTTTATACATCCACGTTTTTTTATTTTCCATGTCTTCAGAGATGTTTCCACGTTAGTATTGCATTATATGTCAGCCAATTTCGAAACGTCCTCTTTCGAAGTCTGCGCTTATCTGTCCGATATATGCGTCCCCGATTAGCGGGATTTGTCGACAGGCCTAAAATTTAATTCTCGATATATTCAATGTATTCATATGGTTAAACCTTATTTAAAACTTGGTTGCCTTCCTTGATCTCGAACAGATAAGCGGAGACTTCGAAATTGAATATTTTGAAACAGGTTAATCTTATTGAATAAAAAATTATATATTTACACCTTTTCGATAAAGGAAGGTGATAAAATTGGCATAGTT
>RCND010002188.1_pt1 | contig 10919 bp, 6 predicted proteins | sample 2041351 | NCBI WGS metagenome assembly RCND01 (sample SAMN09708230, study PRJNA481090) | Marine sediment metagenome, whole genome shotgun sequencing project. | biome: marine sediment; feature: ocean; material: sediment; isolation source: Sewage treatment plant 12B marine sediment (STP12B) ...
GTAAAAAATTATAACTTTTTGAAATCAGAATCAGCTTTTTTTCTGCGTTAAACTCTTAATAATCGACTTTTTATAGTAATCTGCAAGTGACTCAATATATAACGTTAGAAGGTTTCACTTATAGCTTTCTTGAAATGTATATCCTAAGTATATACCTTAAATATCTAAATACATACACTTTACACAAACCATCACTATACTTTAAATATGAAATTCTCTCACTCATCAAAAAGGAGGAAACTCATGAAAAGAGATACATTTAACATGGCTACGATACAAGCAACCCCTGTATTTATGGACTTAGATGCAACGATTGATAAAGCCTGTACACTCATCAAAAAAGCTGCAAAAAAAGGGGCTGATCTGGTCATTTTTCCAGAAGCATTTGTCCCCGGTTATCCTGACTGGATATGGCATATCCCTCCGGGAGAGATGTCGCTCAATCAAGATCTCTATGCAATGTTGTTGGAACAATCAGTGACCATTGGAAGTGAACAAGCAGACCGTTTGTGTGAGGTTGCAAAAGAGGCCGGCGTTTATGTGGTTATGGGTATCAATGAAAAAAATGCACAAGCCAGCGGAGGAAGTATCTACAATTCACTTCTTTTTATTTCGCCTGAGGGAGAAATTTTTGGTCATCATCAAAAACTCATCCCAACCGTAGCAGAACGTATGATCTGGGGATATGGTGATGCCAGTACAGTAACAGTTTATGATGCGGATATCGCTAAAATAGGTGGACTCATCTGCTGGGAGAATTATATGCCTTTGGTACGTTATGCACTGTATGCTGAGGGTATAGAGTTATATGTAGCACCAACATATGATGAGGGTCAAACCTGGAATGCTTCCATGAAACATATAGCCAAAGAAGGACGATGTTTTGTTACAGGGTGTTGTATGGTACTGAAGAAAGAAGATGTACTGAAAAAACTTCCCGAGCTGGAACCCTACTACATAGATGTAGGTGAATTTATCAATAAAGGGAACAGTCTCATTGTAGATCCCAACGGTGAAGTATTGGCAGGTCCACTCCATGCAGAAGAAGGCATACTCATGGCAGAAATTGACCTACACATGCTACGCGGATCAAAATGGAATCTCGATACAGCCGGGCATTACGCAAGACCTGATGCCTTTGAACTGACAGTCAGAAAAAGACCTGCACCGATTATAAGGGAAGAACGTATAGAAGACTATCCTGAGGAGCCTTTATGATTCATTCTTTGCGTTTGTCAACGAGATTCTTCTGAGAAGAAATAAAATGACACCATTCTATATATCTGATACTGTTCTCTATTCTAGGGTTGTAATTGGTATAATATTTCTATATAATTAAAAGATATGATAAAAGTACTATGAGATGGATATTTTATCTCTTAATCAAAGTGTATTTATATTATATGAGAATAAACTAGGAGTTTTTATGACAATATACCCTGAATTATCTGATATAACAACAGAAGAAGATCTCTCGGACTTTTTTAGAAAAATTGGAGTGATTTTAACCTCTTCATTGCAGCCTAAAGATGTTATACACAAAGTAATGCAAATAATTGGTAATTATTTTTCTCCTCAAAACTGGTCACTTTTGTTAGTAGAAGAAGGTACTAATCGACTCAAGTTTGAAATTGTTATGGGAATCGATGCAGATAAGATTAGAGGTGTATATCTTGAACCAGGTGAAGGGATTGTTGGATGGGTTTGTGAGCATGGAAAACCAACTGTGATAGAAGATGCTATAAGCGACCCTCGATTTAGTTCACGTATTGATGAAACTATAGGCTTTAGAACACGTTCTATTGTCTGTGTTCCTCTCTTAAATGGACAAAATAATGTCATAGGTGCGATTGAGTTAATCAATAAAATAGTACCGCCATCTGCCCAAAGGCTATCCGACACTGAGCCAAAAGCAATCATTCCTACAAATGAAAATTTTACACACACAGATATGAAAATTTTGTCATCCATCGGTATATTTACAGGGGTAGCAGTAGAAAATGCTTTCTTATATAAGAAAGTTGAAGAATTGGCAATGATCGATTCACTTACTGGGATAAATAATCGTTATTATTTCAATGAAATCATGAGACAAGAAACAGAACGTGTAAAACGGTATGGCCACACCATGTGTTTATTGATGATGGATATAGATAATTTCAAATCCATCAACGATACTTTTGGGCATGTCACGGGAGATAGAGTACTTCGTTCCATAGCTGATATTTTGAGAGTTTCTGTCCGTGAGTCAGATTTCCTTGCACGATTTGGTGGTGATGAGTTTGTTATTGTGATGCCAGAAGCAAAAGAGTATGAAGCTTTTATCTTGGCAAAAAGGATTCAAGATATGATTGCAAGATGGAATACAAAAGAATCTCTTCAAGGACTAAAACTCAGTATAAGTATAGGTATTCATGAAGCAGGACCTCATAATATAAATCAAATACTCACTGAAGCAGATAGGGAATTGTATCAATGTAAGGTTGTGAAGAAAAAACCTCAAGAGTTGACATCCTCTAGCGAGATGACACGTTATATCAGGTATAACCTTGAAGATAAAGAGGATAAAAAATTAAATTAAATGCTTTGCTAAATTTATAGAAAAGAAGGACGATCTCTTGTTTTGACATTTTTTGACATTTTTACTATATACTCTATTTTTATATGATAAGATAAATAAATTTTAAATTTAAAAAGTAATATAAAACAGTTATTATTATGTATTGAAGATATATATGATAGATTCTAAATGTTGTACATTATTGACATAAGAGACATAATTTTCTGAGTAAAAAAGGGCTTCTTCTATGAGAAAAATATCATTTCTATTAGTATTTATGTTGGTGCTAACAGGTTGTTTTGAGAAAAAGACTAGTGTTGTTGATGGGAGTAATTCCGAGTATTTAGAGATTTCTGACTTTATCTCAGTAGATGATACGGGTGAGATTATTATTATAGATGATGGGAGTACTTCAGGTTCTTCTATAATCATTGAAGTTTCTACTCTTGTTCCTATTGATAAAATTGTCACCATAAGTTTTACAGAAGTTATTGATGAGCAAACAGTAGATGCCTCCTCTGTCTATATAATTGATAAAGACCAACAACCTATACCTTCTGAGCTCATGGTAGTTGGTAATCAGATCAGTATCATACCTAATGAATTTTTCTTACCTGGTGAACGTTATACTGTTGTGATAACAACAGATGTTAAAGATATACAGGGTCGTAGTCCGGAAGGGAATATTCTTTATATTTTTACTACTGTTCCTATGACTGACACTACCCCTCCAACCTTGACATCACTGATACCGACAGATGGTGCAAAAGGTGTAGATAAAGCCACAGATGTCGTGATGACCTTTGATGAAAACATCGCTGATAATGGTGTAACACTGGAAGTAAGAGACAGTCTTAATGTACTGGTCACTGGTACAAATACAGTCAGCGCCAACACGCTGAACTTCAACCCTACAAGTGATCTGGAAGAAAGCGAGACTTACACGGTGACACTGTCAGGTACTGTAGAAGACCTGTCAGGTAATGTTTATGCCAGTATCAGTACCTGGAGCTTTACTGTGGCAGACACTATTGAACCAACTCTGATCTCTGTTATCCCTGCGGATGCTGCTGTAAATGTAAATAAGGCTACTGATATTAATGTGACGTTTAGTGAAAACATAACCGATAACGGTGTAACACTGTTAATAGTAGACAGTTCTAGTGCTCAGGTAGCTGGTACAAATACGGTCAGTGGCAATACTTTAACCTTTAACCCAACAAGTGATCTGGCAGAAAGTGAGACTTACACGGTCATACTGACAGGTACTTTAGAAGACCTTTCAGGTAATGTTTATACAGGTGTGAGTACCTGGAGTTTTACTGTGGCAGACACTATCGCACCAACGCTGATCTCTGTTGTCCCTGCGGATGCTGCTGTAAATGTAAATAAGGCTACTGATATTAATGTGACGTTTAGTGAAAACATAGCCGATAACGGTGTAACACTTTTAGTAGAAGACAGTCTTGGTGCTCCGGTCGCTGGTGCAAGCACAGTCAGTGCAAATACGCTGAACTTTAACCCGACAATTGATTTAACAGAGGGAGAAAGTTATACCGTAACATTGACAGGTTATGTAACAGACCTGTCAGGTAATGTTTATACAGGTGTAAGTACCTGGAGTTTTACTGTTGTATCTCCTTTAGTAGATACAACCTCGCCGATCTTAATTTCTTTTACACCCGCAGACGGTGCCATCAATGTAGATAAATTCACAGATATTTTTGCAACGTTTGATGAGAATGTGTTTAATGGCGGTATCATACTTGAGGTGAGAGATGAAACTTTAGGTTCCATTGTTGTGCCAGGGACAGATGGGAAAAGTGATGTGCTAGGGATAGATGAGCCAAGTGGAAATATATTCTGGTTTATCCCAACTGATCCCTTAACAGTAGATCACAATTATTCGGTTCTTATAGTTGGAAACCGAGCGAACTTCAAAGACTCATCAGGTAATCTCTATGAAGGACCAATAACTTGGAGTTTTACTGTGGCACCTTTAGTCAGTCCACCGATCTTAACTTCTTTGACACCCGCAGACGGTACACTAAATGTAGATAGAGATACCGATATTATTATGACATTTGATGAAAATATAACTAATACAGATGATCCAGTAGTATTAGCTGTGATGAATGATACTCTAGGTACATCTGTGACAGGAACAACAGGTGTTACAGGAAATACATTATGGTTCAATCCAGGCAGTGCTTTACCTGCAGGAAACGACTATACTGTTTCTATGCTTGGTGTAACAAACGATTTATTAGGTGCTGAGTATACAGGACAAACAAGTTGGAGTTTCACGGTTGAGCTATTTGATATTGATGCTGTATTTAACTTTGGCAGAAGAGTAACAGTTCTTTTCTCTGATCAATATGATGTATCAACTATAAGTGCAAATGATTTTGAAATAAATTTTGGTAATATGACTTTTAGTGATTTTTATGCTTCAAGCTTGTATAGATTTGTGACCTTTGTAGCTGATGAAGATCTTACAGCAGGTGACATTATTAGTGTCTCGGGAACTATTAGAGATACTGAAGGAAACTACGTGAATGATGGTAATCTAACGGATTATCCTTTATAAAATAATTGTATAATTTTGTTTATAAATAAATTAGTTGGACTCATATGAAAAAAATATTAACGCTGTTGCTTACAGCACAAATCACACTGTTTGCAGGTATTGCTGGTCTTGCAGATATACAAGCCCTGTATGATCAGGGAAGATATGATGCGGTCATTGCAGAAGCACGGCAGAGTACCAATGAATTTGACAATCCCAAGCTACATCTTTTTTGGGGGAAAAGTGCAGAAGCACTAGGTCAAGATGAAATGGCAATGAGTGCTTATGAACGTGTACTGATGCTTGACCCTGACAATGTAGAAGTTCGTGTACACCTAACCTCACTTTATGCCAATTTGGAACGATATGAACTCGCCGCTGAAATGACAAAAAGTGCTGAAAATTATCAGCTGACGCCAGCACAACGCAGCTCTTTGGATACTTTAAAAAAAGCTGATACAGATGAGCTAAAAATTTCAGCAACCGTTGGGATAGGATATGACTCAAATATTAATGTAAGTCCAAATGATATAGATATCATTAATAGTGGAAAATCACTCAGTACAATGTTTTCACAGTTTACGGCTCATTTGAGCTATAAGTATGACTTGAATGAAAATCAAGATTGGTATATCCGTACAGATGCTGATCTTTTTTATCAAAATAATTTTGAATCCGAAGCAAATTATTATAATATTTTTGCAGCTTCTGCGGATGTTGGGTTAGGATATCAGGGAGAAAAATATGATATTTTTCTCCCCGTAAAGTATGGACGTTTACATTATCTTGAACGTGATTTTATGGAAACAGTTGGGTTTGAACCAAGGATCAACCTAACGCTTACCCCCTCTCTCATTGGAACATTAAATGCCAGATATACTGAGCGAACTTACTTCGATGCTGCAGATAAAAATCGTAATGATACGATTAGCGGTTACGGTGGTGGACTTTATTGGCTCTTTGATAAAAACTTTGTTTATCTGACGAGTAACTATGATGATTATCGTGCAGAATACACTGACAGTTTACTTTTTACAGATAAAGAGACATTTAAATTATCAGCGGGCATAAACTATGATGTGAATGATTTGTTTATTGCCAGACTTGGCTACCGTTATCGTTATACACTTTATGGAGACTTTCTTCCTGATGGTGAGAAACAAAGAAATGATTATTATAATCAGGGTGAGTTAAAGGTGAGTAAGATGTTTCTAGATACAATGGAAGTATCATTATTGTACCGTTATTCAACGAATAGATCTAACTATGATTTGGCCGAATATGACAAAGATGTTGTAATATTTGGTCTTCAATACAATTATTGACATTTTTGTGACATTTTAATTGTATACTTTATTTTATAATACCACTAAGGAGTAAACATGAAAGTATTATTTTTTATCTTAGCGTTAAGTGCCTTCGTTTGGTCAAGTATAGGGAATGTTGCCGCATTAAAAGGGGATGCCAATATTTTACGTCAGGGTAAAACACTCAAAATAAAAAGTGGCATAGGATTAGAAGTAAAAGATAAGATCATCACTTCATCTAAAGCTCGGGTACAAGTCATTTTAAAAGATGATACGGTTGTTACTATTGGACCGGATTCTTCATTTGTGTTTGATGCTTACACTTTTGGAACAAAAGAAAACAGTCATGTAGCTATGCATATTGACCGAGGTTTTTTTCGTTCGGTTACAGGTAAAATAGGTAAATTGGCGCCAGAACGTTTTAAAGTTAAAACCGCTTCTGCTACTATAGGCATACGAGGAACAGATTTTAGTGCATTGGTCTCAGACAATAAAGAGATTATTACTTGCTATAGAGGGGAAATTACTGCGTTGATTGACAATATCTCTCATAAAGTAGATGCAGGTATGGAACTTGATAATACAGGTGGTAAAATAACCAAAAGAGCATTGAGTAAAAAAAGTAAAGTACAATCTTCAAGTGATAGCATGATAAAATCAGATGAAATGGCAGATGCTATACAGCAAGAAGTACAAAAAGAAATGCAGACACCATTGACTCAGCCAACTGTTGAATTTCCTAATAGATAAACCATACAATAAGTCAGTATGATGTCAAATTTTTTGATAAAGGGAACACTTGCTTTTATACTTGCAAGTTTCCTCACGTGGGGATATCTTTTTATGCCTCAAACTTTTTTTTCTCTTGATAATAAACTTCGTGATTATCTCTTTAATATTCGTGGTGAATTACCTAAAAATGATAATATAGTCATTGTAGATATTGATGAAAAAGCATTAAAACTGCATGGTCAATGGCCATGGCCACGCTCTATTGTATCTGATCTTATTCAAAAAATAAGTGATGCAGATGCTGGCATTATAGGGTTAGATATAGTTTTTGCAGAGCCAGATCAGACTTCCCCGCATACAATAGCTTCAAAAATAAAAGAATATACAAAAACATTAGATAATTATGATCTTATTTTAGCAAAAACACTTGCAAGTACCCCGACTGTTGGGGGGTATGTTTGTACCTTTGATGAGAAAATAGAACTAAAGGCTCCTTTAATTCCCGCAATATTTATACAAAAAGGTTTAAAAGATAACCGTAGTTTACTAGAGGCTAAGGGATTGGTCTTAAATATAGATATATTACAGGATAATTTTTATTCCAGTGGATTTTTTAATATTATTCCAGATCAAGATGGTATGATCCGTAGAGTTCCTTTACTGATACGTTATAATGAAATGGTCTATCCTTCTCTTGCCTTAGAGATGGCACGTATTTATAGTGCTATATCGAAGGTTGAAATAGAAGGTGATGACGTAGGTGTCAAAAATATAAAACTTGGTGATTTTATTATTCCTACAGATCATGCAGGAAGATTTATTATAAATTTCAGAGGTCCTAAAAAGCATTTTAACTATATCAGTGCTGCAGATATTTTAAATGGGCACTTTGATAAAACGGACATTAGCGGTAAATTTGTTTTAGTTGGGACATCAGCGGTAGGTCTTTATGACTTAAGAGCAACACCTTTTGACAGTGCCATACCCGGCATTGAAATACACGCTAATATTTTGGATAACTTACTTCAAAGTGATTTTTTAGGCGAACCTTTAAATATTGTACTTTACGACATCGTAATCATTTGGAGTATTATATTTATTCTCATTGTTATTTTTTCATATATAAATTCCTGGTTGTATCTACCTGTAGCTACTATCACAATCTATATATTGTTTGAAATGTTTTTTTATATGCTTTTTGAGATGGGCATGGTACTCAATCTTCTTTTCCCTCTTTTAGCATTTATTGTTACATTGATTCTTTCTGCTTCTATTGATTATATTCTAGCTTCAAGACAAAGAGAGTTTCTAAAACGTATTTTTGCAAAAAAAGTGTCAAAATCTGTGATGCATAATTTAATCAATAATAGTCGTGAAAACATTTTGGAAGTACGTGAACAGGATGTGGCTATCTTTTTTAGTGATATACGCGGATTTACGAGTATAAGTGAAAGTATTGGCTCTTCTCAAAAACTTGTAGCATTATTAAACCGCTATATGACACCTATAGTAGATGAAATAGCCAACAGTGAGGGTACGGTTGATAAGTTTATCGGTGATGCCATTATGGCGTATTGGAATGCTCCTAATGTGGTAGAACATTATGCAGACAAAGCTGTCTCTTCTGCACTTAGACAAATTGAAATACTTGAAGAACTTAATAAAGATTTAGAAAAAGAGTTTAATGTGATACTCAAAATAGGTATTGCTATACATACAGGTCAAGTAACTGTAGGGGAAATGGGTTCTTTAGGACGCTCTGACTATACGATCATTGGTGATAATGTTAATCTGGCATCGCGTTTAGAAGGTCTTAATAAAGTGTATGGTTCTACTATTATTATCTCAGAGGATACTAAAAATATGTTGAAAGAAGAGTATACTTTACGTTCTCTGGATATTGTACGTGTGAAAGGAAAACAGAATGCCGTTGAAGTCTTTGAGGTCATACCATCAACACAACAAAAGATACAGGATGAAATCTATGCATACGATATGGCTTTAGATACATATCGTGAGGGTAAAGTAAAAGAAGCTTATCCCTTATTTCAAACGCTTCATAAACAATATGAACATAAGATTTATACTGTTTATCTCAATAGATGTAAAGACTATATAGAAAATCCAGACAAAGAGTTTGATATTGTTTGTACAATGTCAGAAAAGTAGCTCTCTGACTGCTTTAATCAAAGTCAATGCTTACTATATCCTGTTGTTCGGGGAGAAGCTCATTTTTCGCATATTCTCTATAGGTTCCTGACTCGAAAAAGAATTTGACCAAGTCTTTGTCCATATGCCCATCATCCATAAATTTTTTGAGAATAACAATTATTTCATTCATACTGTTTGGAACCTTGTAACCTCTATTTGATGCAGAAAGCGCTTCAAACATATCAGCCAAAATCATAATTCTGTCTTCAAGTGTGAGTTCTTCAGCTGTTAGTTGTCTAGGGTATCCTGTACCGTCAAGCTTTTCATGATGGTTACATGCTATATCCGGTACAGGTTTCAGGTGCGTTGGAAACTTGATCGCTCCGAGGATATCTACCGTAACTTTTGCATGATTCCTTATGATATCACGTTCTTTTACTGTAAGTGTTCCTCTGGGAATGGAAAGGTTTTCCAATTCATCTCCGCGAAGTAATTGAACATTTTGATCTTGGAATACATAACTTCTTTGTGCAATCTCTTGAAGACGCAGAATTTTATCTTCAACAAGATATTCACCACCGACATTACTCTTATGTAAAAAAGTACGAATCTCATCTAAATGTGCTAACTCTTTACTTTCTTCAATCTGAATATTTTCAGGCACAGTTTGGTGAGATTTACATAGTGCTAACTCTTTTTCAAGGTATTTAATCTTGATATCACGCTTTAAAATTTCTATACGTTCATCAAGGATTGTGATTCTATCTACGATGGTTTCCAGTTTTTTATTTTTATCCATAATATGCTCAGGTGTCGATATCTTACCTACATCATGTAAAAGTGCGGCCAAGTTGATCTGTTTTATCTGTTCATCAGTATAAAATATATCTTTATATTTTCCTGTGTTACTTTGATGTATGGCTTTAGCAATCATATCTGCAATTATTGAAACCTTACGGACATGTTCTCCTGTCTCTTTATCTTTAGTATTAATACCCATTGTAATAGTACGAATAAAGAGTTCAAAAGAGTCTTTAAGGTCATTGATTAATGTAGTATTGACAACAGCTATGCTTGCCTGAGAGGCAAGTGCCTCTGTACTTTCTTGGTCAAATGGTTCAAATGGAACTGTATCTCCATAAAGATCTTTTTTATTTATAAGTTGGAGAACACCGATGGTTTCATTTTCGTGATCAACTAAAGGAACAACAAGCATCGAACACGAACGATATCCCGTTGTTTTATCAAATATTTTTGTCCCACTAAAATCAAAATCATTTTTTTCATACACATCATTAATGAGGATTGTTTTTTTACTTAGAGCAGTGAGTACTGAAACAAGTTTGTCATTGTGACTCTTATCGTTATGGTAGAGCGGAAGATTTGGCCACTTTTCATTTTGCTCTATATTTCTAATATGTATATTCAATGAATCATTATGCAAAACCTTGAACATGAGTTCTTTTTTTTCGTCATCAAGTATATAAAGTGTTCCAGCATCTGCATGGGTGAATTTCATAGCCTGTTCAACAATCATGGAGAATAAGACAGACAGGTTTGATTCATTTTGAATGGTTTGAGAAATTTTAAATAAGCTAGT
>RCND010002189.1_pt1 | contig 10914 bp, 9 predicted proteins | sample 2041351 | NCBI WGS metagenome assembly RCND01 (sample SAMN09708230, study PRJNA481090) | Marine sediment metagenome, whole genome shotgun sequencing project. | biome: marine sediment; feature: ocean; material: sediment; isolation source: Sewage treatment plant 12B marine sediment (STP12B) ...
GAAATGAATTAAATTTATTAAGTTACTCACGTAACATGTTGATATTATTGTAAATACAGCGTTAATAAATATGGTACCCCCAAACCTCCTCAGTTCGAACTATTTTGCTAAAAGAAATGATGCAGATTTACTTGCTAATGAAGGCTTTGGAGAAAGAAGGTTCAAAGACAAATAAACTATATTAAAAGTAATATCTACCAATTATCTTGACGCTACAAATACTAATCTTCTTGACATACAAATTGGATTATTCATTTTTATTAATAATTGCATCTTTCAAAAGAAATCGGAGGGGAAATGGATTTGAACGAACTCTCAAAAGAAACTCTCATCGGAATGCTGGATGATTTTGCCAAGAACTGGTTAGCTCATGATGGGCTTTGGTTTCAGCAAGTAGAGAAAACTCTTGGAATGGATAAGGCGATAGAGCTGGATGCAGAAGCTTGGCGAACTTTTACCAAGATAGAAGCTAAGAGAATTATGCAAAGGCATAACATTTCTGAGAACAGCGGTTTAGAAGGTCTTAAAAAAGCGTTTTCTTTCAGGCTTTACAGCAGAGTGAATTTGCAAAGCATTTCGGAGGAAACCGAAAATTCCTTTGTTTTCAAAATGAACAGATGCAGAGTGCAATTTAGCCGAAACAGAAAGGGACTTGCCGATTTTCCGTGCAAAAGTGTAGGGATAGTAGAGTACAGCGAATTTGCCAGAGTTATTGATTCGAGAATTAAAACTACTTGTATTTCTTGCCCGCCTGACGAGCATCCACAGGAATTCTATTGCGCTTGGAAGTTTGAAATGTAAGAGTTCAAGAAGAGAATTCAATATTCTAAAGCGCGTCGGGGATTACATACATTAGCCGCAACAAATAACTGCTTCGGTTTCAATTATTACACTTGACATTCAAAAGCCTCCCCAAATAAATTCATTATAAAAAAATGATGAGGAATTATATGAGCAAGAAATCATTTACCGTAAATCTGAATGAAGAAATAATTGCCAAGATCAATAAGCTGGCAAAAGCAAACGAGCTGAAAACTTCGGAATTAGTCAGCTGGGTATTGTTGAATTTCGTGAACAATTTCGACATCCTGAAAGACAAAACACAAACCGAACAAACAGCGGAATCTGATGATGAAAAATATGTGGAATATTACGAATCCCTGCGTAAAATTCTTTCGAACGGAGATATTCCAAAAGATGCTAAAGAATTTCTGGTAGGGTAAGAATAGCTGGTTAGTAGTAAGCAAGTAGCAGAGGGATTCAAAAAAAACTTCGAAGCATTCACTTCGAAGTTTTTCAACTATTAATTCGTAATTACTAAATTCGTAATTATTTAAAAATTCCTTTCGAAATCACAACTCTTTGTACCTGGTTTGTTCCTTCATAGATCTGGCAGAGTTTTACGTCTCTCATTATCTTTTCTACCGGATATTCTTTGGAATAACCGTCGCCAGCCATCACTTGCACAGCGTTAGTAGCAACTCTCATTGCCACATCGGAGGCATACATTTTGGACATTGCAGAAAGTACTGAAATGTCTTTTTGATCATTATCATAAGCCCAGGCAGCTCTCCATGCCAGCATTCTGGCAGCTTCAATTTCGGTAGCCATATCGGCCAGTAAAAATCCCACAGCCTGGTTTGCTGCGATCGGCTTGCCAAACTGGATGCGATCTTTGGCCCAATCTCGTGAAATTTCATAAGCTTCTCTTGCAGCACCCAAACTAAGCGCAGCAACACCGGTTCTGGTTCTATCAAAAGTTTTCATCGCCACCATGAAACCGCGACCTTCTTTGCCTAATCTATTTTCTACCGGAACTTCAACATCGTTATATTTTATCTCGTTTTGCACGGAAGCATTCTGACCCATTTTTTTCATTTTACTCACGATTTCTACACCCGGAAGATCGGTAGGAACGATGAAAGGTGTGAGGCTTCTGGCACCTTTTTCCGGATTCGTGAGAGCAAATACAGTATGGAAAGCTGCAACTTCACCATTTGTGATGAAGCGTTTGTGGCCGTTCAAAATATATTTATCACCTTTTAGAATAGCGGTGGATTTGATTCCTGCTACATCAGAACCGGCATTAGGTTCTGTGAGGCAATAGGCAGCAACAGCTTGTTGTTCTTTGATAAGACCGAAGAATTTTTTCTGCTGATCTTCCGTTCCACTAAGAAGCAAAGGAGTGAGTGCAAGTGTATTTGCATCGATGCAAATTCCGATTCCAACACATGCTGCACCGAGTTCTTCGGAACTCAAGGCACCTTCAAAAATATTATACCCATTTCCACCCCATTTCAGCGGAACGGGACCATTCATCAAGCCTTCTTTATATGCTTGTTTAACAATATCCCAGGGAAATTCGCAAGACTCATCGTATTTCATTCTGTTGGGACGAATGAATCTATCTGCGAAATCACGGTATTTTTCCTGTATCTCCAGCTGCTTAGTGGTCAATGAAAAATCAATCATTATATCCTCCATTTTTAAAATCTTTTCTATTCATTTTCTAAAGTGTTTGGTGTCAAACAAAAAAAACAAGAAACATATTTCAGGTACTTGTTGGATAAGAATGCCCTTTTTATCTTCTATGTCTTATTTGCTTATTATTAGTCATTTCTACGCATACCCCCAAAATCCATAAAATCAACTATTGTAACAGACACATAAATAATGCAATTGCGAGCAAAGATGTCTTGAAAAAGGTGTTTACAAAATATGCATCTTTGATAAATTTAGTCATCAAAATCCATTTAATTCCTTGACTCTTGAATGTGAAAATGAATTTGGTTGCAACATGAAATTTAGAAATTTATGCTCTGAACACCAAAGGTTAACATCTAAAATGAAGAGAAACTCCAGTCCCAGTACCATAACTTTATGGATTATAAAAATATAGATTCTAAGAGGTAATTTTGGATATAATTGTATGTATTAAACGTGTTCCGCAAACTTCAGAAGCAGAAGTGAAGATTGATTCCACCGGAAAAGACATCGTAAAAGATCGTCTTACTTTCGACACAAATGAATCTGATACTTACGCTTTGGAAGAAGCCGTTTTGATGAAAGAAAAATTTGGTGGCGAGATCACAGTTATTTCTCTGGGTGATGAAGATGCAGAAGATACTCTGCGGATTGCTTTGGCCAAAGGAGCAGATAAAGCAATCAGGATCAAAGCAGAAGATTTTGATGAACTTGATGGTTTCCAGACTTCCCAGATATTGAAGACAGCTATCAAAGATCTGAGCTATGACATTATCTTTACCGGTTGTATTTCCACTGATGATGCTTATTCACAGATCGGTTTAACTCTGGCAGAATTGCTGGAAATTCCTCATGCAGCACTTGTTATTGACTTTGACGTAAATGAAAATAGAGCTGATGTGCAGCGCGAACTTGAAGGTGGTCTAATCGAACATCTTGATGTAGCTCTTCCAGCCCTTTTCACTATTCAAACAGGTATCAATGAACCCAGATATGCTTCACTCATTGCTATTCGAAGAGCAGCAAAGAAAGAGATTCAGGTTATTGGAAAAGATGAATTAGCCCAATCTGAATTTATCAGCAATTCCATCCTGGAAGAATTGTATGTCCCTCCCATTTCCAAACAAGTTGAAATTCTCGATGGTACAGCAACTGAATCGTCAGCAAAACTTGCTGGAATAATCAAAGAAAAAGGTTTACTTTAGGAGGAAGACATGTCAGAAATATATATATTAATAGAGCATCGTCAGGACGAAATCAGAGATATTAGCTACGAACTTCTAGCCTGTGGCAGAAAACTTGCCGAAGAAAATAATTCTAAAGTAACAGCTGTGATTTTTGGATTTAATACAGAAAAAATCGTAGAAAAAATTGAATCCCAAGCACATAAAGTTTTAGTTATTGATAACGAAGTTTTCAAAAATTTTAATTCAGAAACCTATCAGATGGCACTTACTGATTTGATTCAGAAAGATAACCCTTTTCTCTTTTTGATGGGGCATACAGCTTTTGGAATGGACCTTTGTCCGGCTCTGGGAACGCAACTGAATATTCCTTTTACTACCGATTGCCTGGATGTAGAAATTTCCGAAAATAACCTTAGAGTTGTAAGACACATGTTCGACGGAAAATTGGCTGCTAAAGTGCTGTTAAGAGAAAATCCATCTTATCTACTAACTTTGCGAGCAGGTACTTTTCCAGCAACTGAAAGTGACTTGAAAGCAGAAATTACCAAGCTGGATTCACCAGTATCTGAAGCCCCAGATTATCGCAAATTCTTGGAATACATCGAAGCAGTTGCCGGAGATGTGGATATCACAAAATCCGATATTGTGGTTGGCATTGGACGTGGTATCAGAGAACAGGATAACCTGGCAATGATCGAAGAATTTGCTGCTTCAATCGGTGGAGTTGTTGCTTGTTCACGTCCGATCGTGGATTCAGATTGGCTTCCCAAAGACAGACAGGTCGGTTCATCAGGTAAAGTGATCAAGCCAAAACTATATATTGCAATTGGTATTTCCGGAGCCTTTCAACACGTGGCTGGAATGAAAGGAGCAGAAACAATTGTAGCCATAAACAAAGATGCCAATGCTCCTATTTTCCATGAAGCAGATTATGGAATTGTGGATGATCTGTTCAAAGTTATTCCCGTGCTGAAAGAGAAAATTGCTGAATTGTAATAGATAAAAACTGAACTAGAGTTGCATTGATTTTTTAGGAAATTAAATGAAAAAAACCGGAGTTTTCGTTTGTCATTGCGGTAAGAACATCAGTTCCACCGTCAATATAGATAAGGTTGTTGAGGAAATTGGTGAAAATGTAGTTGTTTGCAAAGATTACAAATATATGTGTTCCGAACCCGGGCAGAACTTGATCACGGAAACGGTTAAAGCTGATAAACTGGAACGGGTTGTCGTTGCCTGCTGCACACCTTCTTTACACGAAGAAACTTTCAGAAAAGCTGCTGAATCTGTCGGCTTGAATCGTTATTTCTTGGAAATTGCCAACATTCGCGAGCAGTGCAGCTGGGTTCATTCGGATATGAACAAAGCCACTCCTAAAGCGATTTCTTTGATCAGCTCAGTTATCGCAAAGAATGAAATGAACGATTCACTCGATCCAATAAAAGTTCCTGTTACCCAGAAAGCTCTGGTAATTGGAGGGGGAATTGCCGGAATTCAGGCCGCTCTCGATATTGCCAATTCCGGCTACAAAGTTACACTGGTAGAAAAAAATCCTTCTATCGGTGGACATATGGCACAGCTCTCGGAAACTTTTCCAACCTTGGACTGCTCCCAATGTATTCTCACACCGAGAATGGTAGAAACCGGAAAACATGAAAATATTGAACTGTTAACTTATTCTGAAGTGGAAGAGGTAACTGGCAATATTGGAAATTTCCATGTAAAGATCCGTCGCAAGGCTGCTTATGTGGACCATGACAAATGTACTGGTTGCGGTGATTGTACAGAGAAATGCCCCACCAAAGTTCTTTCCGAATTTGATGAAGGATTGGGAAAAAGAAAAGCAATTTATTCTCCCTTTCCACAGGCAGTTCCCAATAAACCGGTAATAGATAGAGATAATTGTATCTATTTTAATCGGGATGGAAAATGTGGAATTTGTCAGAAGATCTGTTTATTAGATGCGATCGATTTTACCCAGCAGGATTCATTTGTCGAAGACGATTTTGGCGCTATCGTTTTGGCAACCGGCTATAATACATATTCCAAGGAAAACTTTCGGGAATATGGTGCTGAAAAGTATGATGATGTGATAACTGGTTTACAATTTGAAAGAATGCTATCTGCCTCCGGTCCCACTGAAGGTGAAATACTTAGACCTTCAGACGGTAAAATTCCCAAAAGAATTGCTTTTATCTCGTGTGTTGGTTCTAGAGATCCTGAACATCATATGCCGTATTGCTCCAAAATCTGCTGCATGTACAACGCTAAACATGCCCATCTTTACAAGCATCAGGTTCCTGATGGTGAAGCAATTGTTTTTAATATCGATGTGAGAACTGCAGGTAAAGATTATGAAGAGTTTTTTACACGGATTAAAGATCATGAAAATGTACTGTATATTCGTGGGAAACCAGCAAGGATCATCAAAGAAAATGATAAATTAGTTGTGTGGTCGTATAACACTCTAACCGGTAGAAAGTTTAAACTCGAATGTGATATGGTCGTTTTAGCAACGGCTATTATTCCTACTTTGGAAGCTGTGGAACTTTCCAATAAACTTAGAATTCAGACGAATGAAAATGGATTTTTTAGTGAAATTCATCCAAAGTTAAGACCGGTCGAATCGATGGTTCCCGGCTTTTTACTGGCAGGTTGCTGTCATTCTCCCAAAGATATTCCGGATACAGTTGCACAAGCTTCTGCTGCTGCTTCCAAAGTGCTGCAGATGTTTTCCCAACCAGAACTTTCGCTTGATCCTCAAATTGCTATTGTGGACGAAGATGTTTGTTCCGGCTGCAAAATGTGCATTCCGGTTTGTCCTTATGAAGCCAGAGTATTCAATGAAAAGAAACGAGTTGTGGAAGTGAAGGAAGCTTTGTGTGTGGGATGCGGAAGCTGCATCACGATTTGTCCATCGGGAGCAACACAACAAAAAAATCTGCAGGATACTCAAATTTCATCCATGATGGAGGCACTTCTTGGCTAAGAATATTTTGAAAGAAGAGATCAATGACGAGATCAGGGAAGTACTAATCGAAGAGGGTGCAGAAGATATTTATAAGTGTTACCAGTGTGGAATATGTACCAGCATTTGTCCCTGGTTCCAGGTGGATATGTACGATTTTCCAGTTTATCGATTTTCATTAGAAACTGCAATGGGAATGGTTGCCAGCAGCGAAGATAAAGATGAACTTGCTGCTGAAATTGATAAAATATATCGATGCGTTGGTTGCGAAGCCTGTCTGGATCAATGTCCACACGGCATCGATACACCTAGGATTCTGAGAGCTGCCAGAAGATTGCTGGTGGATTTTGGCTCTTATCCCGAAACTTTGAAATCTACGGTACAGAAAATAAAAAATGTAGGAAACCCTTTTGGTGAACCAGCTGAGAAAAGAGCAGATTGGGCGAAGGATTTGAATGTACCTGCTTATGAAGAAAAGCTAGATTATCTTTATTTCCCATGTTGTGTGCCAGCTTACGATTCACGTAATCAAAATATTGCGATTTCAACAGCAAAAATTTTTCAAAAATACAAGATCTCATTCGGCATTCTGGGAGAGAAAGAACTATGCTGCGGAGAAGCAATTCGTCGAATTGGATCGGAACAGGTCTTCACACAGGTTTGTAAGGGTAACATCAAAGAATTCAAAAACTCCGGAGTGAAAAAAGTTCTAGTCAGTTCTCCACATTGCTTCACAACATTTAAAAATGAATATCCCGAATTTGGGGCTGTGTTTGAAACTCAGCATATAACTGAATTTTTATCTAAACTTATTGATGAAGGTAAGATCAAACCATCCAAAGAATACAATAAAAAAGTCGTTTACCATGATCCCTGCACTTTGGGTAGGAAAAATGATATTTATGAAGAACCGAGAAATATTTTGAAAAGTATTCCTGGTTTAGAACTTGTAGAAGTTGAGGAATTTAATCGAAATTTGAGCGTGTGCTGCGGAGCCGGAAGTGGCGGATTGTGGATGGAGTGGGACAAAGATGAGCGGATCGTGAATGTTCGACTAAAGCAATTGATCGAAACCGGAGCTGATGTGATTGCAGTTGCTTGTCCTTATTGCTTACAGATGTTTGAAGAAACCTTAAAATCCATGAATTCAGAAATTCAAGTGATGGATGTAACGGAAATTTTGTATGAATCAATACAATAAAGGAAGTTAAATTGTATAAACTAGAATCAAAAATCGATACCATCTCCCTGGAATTTTTAGCTAATAAAAAAGAGTTTTTAAAACTTTTGGAAAAAACTAACACCATCTTAAAAGAAGTAAAAAAAGGTGGAAGTGAAAGAGCTAGAAAGAAACATCTAGATCGGGGAAAACTGTTAGCACGAGAGAGAATAAACCTGTTGATCGATCCAAATACTCCCTTTCTGGAACTTTCTCCCATGGCTGCTTATGATCAGTATGATAACCAGTTTCCATCGGCGGGAATCGTTACCGGAATTGGTGTGATCCACGGCAAAGAGACAGCCATCATTGCCAACGATGCCACAGTAAAAGGCGGAACCTATACCAAAGAGACTATCAAGAAACACGTACGAATGCAGGAAGTTGCAATGGAAAATGGCCTGCCCTGTGTTTACCTGGTAGATTCGGGAGGAGCGTTCCTACCGGATCAAGCCAGAATTTTCCCGGACAAATATCATTTTGGCAGGTTTTTCTTTAACCAAGCCAGACTTTCTGCTGCAGGCTTACCGCAAATTGCTATCGTGATGGGAAGCTGCACAGCTGGAGGAGCTTATGTTCCTGCTATGGCCGATGAAACGATCATTGTACGTAACCAGGGAACAATTTTTATCGGTGGGCCACCGCTGGTAAAAGCTGCTACAGGTGAAGATGTAACTGCAGAAGAATTGGGAGGAGGAGAAGTTCACACCACCATTTCCGGAGTGGCAGATCATCTGGCCGAAAACGATGCTCATGCTCTGCAGATCTGTAGAAATATTTTTGAATCATTGGAAATTAAAGATAAACAGGAATTGGATGTTTCACCCATCGAAGAACCTGCTTATGACCCTATGGAATTATACGGAATTGCTCCGGTTGACCTGAAAAAACCGGTTGATTCAAAAGAGATAATTGCTCGCATCGTGGATGGCAGCAAATTCCACGAGTTCAAAGCCAGATACGCACCAACGATAATTACAGGTTTTGCCAAGATCATGGGATTTCCAGTTGGTATTATCGCAAATAATGGAGTCTTATTTTCTGAAACTTCTTTGAAGGGAGCTCATTTTATTGAGCTTTGTACATCCCGAAAACTTCCCATTCTTTTCCTGCAAAACATTACTGGATTTATCGTTGGAAAAGATTATGAACACGGAGGAATAGCAAGAGATGGAGCAAAACTTGTTCATGCTGTTGCCAATGCAGATGTTCCTAAACTAACTGTTGTTGTGGGTGGTTCATTTGGCGCTGGAAATTATGCAATGGCAGGCAGAGCTTACGATCCCAGATTTTTATTCATGTGGCCCAATGCCAAGATCTCAGTAATGGGCGGAGAGCAGGCTGCCAACGTTCTGCTCACTGTCAAACAGGAACAGTTGAAATTCCGTGGTTTACCGGAAATGAATGCAGAAGAAGCCAAGAAATTCATGCAGCCCATCTTGGATAAATACGAAGAAGAAGGCAGTGCCTTCTATAGTACTTCCCGCATGTGGGACGATGGTATCATCGATCCCGTTGATACACGAAAAATACTTGGGATGGCAATTGCTATTTCACTCAACAAAAAATATCCCGATCAGAAAAACGGTGTATTTAGAATGTAATTAATTAAGGAAAATATAATGAATAACTACCAAACTTTAGAAATAGAAATTATAGACCAAGTCGGTACAGTTTTCTTCAACCGGCAGAAAGTACATAATGCTTTTAATGAAGTTATGATCTCCGAACTGATCAAATCTGTGGAAGAACTGAATCAAAATGAAGATGTGCGAGTAATAGTTCTGCGGGGAAGAGGAAAATCTTTCTGTGCCGGAGCTGACTTGAACTGGATGCGGGATGTAGCAAAATATTCCTACGAAGAAAATTACAAAGAATCGCTTCAGCTTTCTAAGTGTTTTTATGCGATCTATACCTCTGCCAAACCAACTATTGCTATAGTTCACGGAGCTGCGATCGGTGGGGCAAACGGAATTCTGGCAGCCTGCGATCTGGCATATTGCGATAATGAAACAACATTTTCTTTAAGCGAAGTTAAGATCGGAATTATCCCAGCCTGTATTTCTCCTTACGTAACAAAAAGAGTTGGAGAATACGGCTCTAAAGATCTGATGCTGACTGGTAAAAGATTCAAAGGTCCGGAAGCGGAAAAACACAAACTCGTTAACAAATCTCTCAACTCAAATGAACTGGATGAATATGTTAATTCAGTGATCGCACTGCTAAAAACAAGCGGTCCTAAAGCGATGACCATGTGCAAAGAACTACTGTTTGATATTTGTAATAAACTCAGCTTAGATGAAGCTTTGGAATATACAGCTAAAATGATCGCTGATATCAGAGCATCGGAAGAAGGACAGGAAGGAATGGCTGCATTCCTGGAAAAACGCAAACCAAATTGGATAAAATAAATTTTAGGGAATCAGATGAAACTTTTTAAGAAGATTTTAATCGCTAACCGCGGAGAAATTGCTGTACGTATTATGAAATCTGCAAGATCTCTAGGCATCAAATCCGTGGCAATCTATGCTCAAGCCGATATCGATTCTATCCACGTAAATTTTGCAGATGAAGCCTATTGTATCGGAGAAGTTGATCTTGCCGAGACTTATCTAAACATCGACAAGATTGTTGATCTTGCAGTGAAAACAGGTTGTGATGCAATTCATCCCGGTTATGGATTTCTGGCGGAAAATTCAAAATTCGTAGAAGCATGTGATGACAATAGTATTGTATTCATAGGCACCAATGCTGCATCTATGGAGTTGATGGGGAATAAAATAAAAGCCCGAGAATTCATAAAATCTATCGCAGTTCCGCTGGTTGATGGTGTGGTAGGTGATACCGAAAGTCTGTTGGCAGCAAGCAAAAAAATACCATTCCCAATTCTGATCAAAGCTGCTGCCGGTGGTGGTGGAAAGGGCATGAGAATTGTACGCAGCGAAGCAGAAATGAAAGATGCTTTGGAAGCAACAGCCAGGGAAGCAAAATCCTATTTTGGTGATGGTGATATCTTCATCGAAAAATACATCGAGAATCCCAGACACATCGAGTTC
>RCND010002190.1_pt1 | contig 10914 bp, 10 predicted proteins | sample 2041351 | NCBI WGS metagenome assembly RCND01 (sample SAMN09708230, study PRJNA481090) | Marine sediment metagenome, whole genome shotgun sequencing project. | biome: marine sediment; feature: ocean; material: sediment; isolation source: Sewage treatment plant 12B marine sediment (STP12B) ...
GAATTAAACTTTGGTACGCTTCATTAATTTCTTGATTGGCTTTAATCTAATCCGTAAATTGTACAGATATGATACGACGATTTATCTTTCTCTTCCTCCTGGTACTTACAGGAAGCTCCCAATTGCTGCTGGGACAAAAAACAGCACTCCTGATTATAGATGTGCAGGAGTTTTATTTTCCTGGTGGCAGGATGCAGTTGGAGAATCCGGAAGTAGCCGGGATGAATGCCGGTCTCCTTCTCGATCAGTTCAGGAAAAGTGACATGCCGGTATTCCATGTCCGGCATAATTTTGAACCTGGCGGAAACATTCATCCCTTTGTGAAGCCCATGGGGGATGAAGTGGTTATCTCCAAGGACCAGGTCAATCCTTTTGTGGATACCGAATTGCTCGAGATGTTGCAAGCGGACTCTATTGAGCAATTGGTCATTTGCGGCATGCAGACCCATATGTGTGTGGAGGCAGCAGTAAGAGCTGCCCACGACTACGGCTTCTCTTGTGTGCTCGTTTCAGATGCCTGTGCCACCAGGGCGCTTCAGTACGAGGAGCATATTATCCCGGCTAAAAATGTTCATTACTCCACCCTGAACAGCCTTCAGGGAACTTATGCACGGATTATTACCACAGATGCCATTATCAAGGAGTTGTTTCAATCTGATCACTAGCTCATCATATATCTGCATTTATATTAACTTTGGGCTGCTAAAAAATCGAAGATATGAGCAGTAATTTCAAAGAAGATATAAGACGTGTACTGGATCAGGAGGCTGAAGCCATTCGATCCATTCCGGTAACCACCGATTATGATGAAGTGGTTGAAATGATCTATCACAGGGTGCACCAAAAAGGAGGAAAAATCATAGCCAGTGGAATGGGAAAGGCCGGCCATGTAGCCAGTCATATGGCCACCACCTTAAGTTCCACGGGTACACCTGCACTTTTCCTGCATCCAAGTGAAGCACAGCATGGCGACCTGGGGATTATGCGAGAAAATGATGTGCTGTTGGTGCTGTCCAACTCAGGAAAAACCAGGGAGATACTTGAACTGGTTTATCTGGCTCACGAATTGCATGCAAACATACCGGTTGTGATTATCACTGGCAATCCAGAAGGCCCCCTTTCCAGGGAATCCAAACTGGTACTATATACCGGGAACCCGTCGGAGGTCTGCCCCCTGGGACTAACTCCCACCACCTCGGCCACAGCCATGGCTGTGATCGGTGATGTGCTGGTGGTCCTTATGATGAAGCGGATCGGATTTACTTCTAAGGATTATGCCTGCAGGCATCATGGTGGATACCTGGGGGAAAAATCGAGGGAGGCTGGAAATGAGGATTAAACGGGAGCTTTCGGCCGGACTGCTTATCGATGTTCAGGAGAGACTCTTTCCTCACATGGATCAGAAAGACCTTCTTCTGAGGAAATGTGTGATGTTAATGGAGGGGATGAAGGTCTTGGGTGTTCCCTTCGTGATAACTGAACAATACCCGAAGGGACTTGGCCCTACCCTTGCGGAGATCTCCAAACTGGCAGGTTCGAATCCTAAAATTGAAAAAACGGCATTTTCCTGCTGCGATGAACCCGCTGTACTTCAAACTGCGGTCATTCAGGAGCACAAAACGTTGATTGTATGTGGCATAGAGGCACATGTTTGTGTACTGCAGACGGTAGTTGATCTGATTGCCTCCGGGTATCAGGCTGTGGTGGTGGAGGATTGTATCTCGTCGCGCAATCCGATGGACCTTAGGGTAGCAGTGGAGCGTATGCGTGCTGAGGGTGCGGTGATCACCACCTGTGAATCCATCCTGTTTGAACTGGCAAGGGTGTCCGGCACTGATGAATTTAAAGCTATTTCACACTTGGTAAAATAGGTATATCATGAAAATTTATGCTGTAGGAGAAACTATCATGGATATCATTTTTAAAGGTACGGAGCCTATAACGGCCAAACCGGGAGGGTCTGCTTTTAATGCATCCATTACGCTGGGCAGGCTGGATGCGCCCATTAACTTCATCAGCGAAATGGGAAACGATAAGGTGGGGGATATCATTCAGGATTTCATGGAAGAAAATGGAGTGAAGTCCAATTATGTGTCCAGATATCCCAATGGACATACGGCCATTGCCCTGGCATTTCTGAATAAATTCAGTGATGCGGAATACGAGTTTTATAAGGATTATCCCGCACAGCGACTGGCTGTTGAATTTCCTGAATTTCAGAAGGATGACCTTCTGTTGTTCGGCTCCTTCTATTCCCTGAACCCGGGAATTCGTCCCAGGGTAAAAATTTTGCTGGAGAAAGCTGAAAATGCCGGAGCCACCATTATATACGATCCCAATTTCAGAAGCAGCCATGCTGCAGAGAGGGACGACCTGATTCCGGTCATTCTGGAGAATATGGAATATGCCACCCTGGTGAGGGCCTCGGATGAGGACCTGCTCAATATATTTAATACAGGAGGTCCGGACGAAGCCTGGGAGAAACTAAGTTCCTATACAGATGCTCTGGTCTATACAGCCAATGCGGGTGGTGTATACCTGCGAAGCGAGCACCTGAGTTTTCATATGGAGGTCGATCGCATCGAGCCGGTAAGCACCATTGGTGCTGGTGACACCTTTAATGCCGGACTCCTTTATGGTATATGGAAGAATGGCTTTAAAAGGGAGCAGATAAAATCCCTGGAAAAAAAGCAGTGGGAAGCACTTATAACTACAGCCACTCAGTTCTCAAGGGAGGTCTGCCTGAGTTATGATAACTACCTGCCCAGTGGTTTCGCCTTACATTTTAAACAGAACAATTGAGTATGGTAAAAAGAGCTTTAGGAAAGTCAGAATTGCTGGTCTCGCCCATTGCCCTTGGGGCTTGGGCCATTGGAGGATGGATGTGGGGCGGGTCCGATAAAAAGGATTCCATCAGGGCCATCCATGCCTGTCTTGATCATGGAATTTCCTCAGTGGACACAGCTCCAATATACGGTTTCGGTCATTCAGAGGAAGTGGTAGGAGAGGCTATCAAGGGAAAACGAGACAAGTATGAGATTCTGACCAAGGCTGGAATGAGTTGGGAAGGTACCAGTGGTGAGTATTACTTCACTACAAATGACAACAGTGGTATCCAGCGCGATATATACAAATACTCCGGTCGCGACAGTCTGATTGCTGAATGTGAGGAGAGTCTGAAGCGCCTGGGAACAGACTATATCGACCTTTACCAGATTCACTGGCCTGATAACACTACCCCCATAGAGGAGGCCATGGAGGCTTTCCGAATCTTGATGGAGCAGGGGAAGATAAGGGCAGCAGGAGTCAGCAACTATTCTGTAGAACAGATGGAAAAAGCAGCCGGAGTGATTGAGCTCAGTTCCAACCAGGTTCCCTATAGCATGGTTCGAAGGGATATCGAGCAGGATGTCTTGCCCTGGTGCCTGGAGAACAATTGTGGCATCCTGGCCTACAGTCCGCTTCAGCGGGGATTGCTAACCGGGAAGATCAGACCTAACCATCCTTTTGCTCCTGGTGACAGTCGTCCGGAAACGCCTCATTTCAAGGTGAACAACCTGATTCACACCAACAAATTCCTTGAAAAAATCAGGCCCATGGCCGAGGAGAAAGGAGCAAGCCTTTCCCAGCTTGTGATTGCATGGACCCTTCGCCAGCCTGGAATCACCGTTGCTCTTGTGGGAGCAAGGTCCGAGGAGCAGGTGGTGCAAAATGCCGGTGCCATGGATATTGAGCTAAGCGATGATGAAGTGAATAGAATCAGCCGGAAACTGGAAAAGTTACAGCTGGATCTGGCTTGATTATTGTTCAATACTCAGTGTGCCTGACTGCTCCTGGCGATTCAGCAGGAGTCCTTTGTTCCATTTTCCGAGGTAGACCTGGATGATATTGACCTGGTCGGGGAAGAACTCCGTGAGAATTGTACTGCGTACAGTGAGATTTTCAGGTGCAGCTATCTTTGATGATTCCAGATAACACCAGATGGCATCCGATTCGGGTTCCTTGCCCAGGTAGTCCAATGTAAGCTCTTCTGAGTTAACCATCATGGTAAAATTTTCCAGTAGGTAAACCATCAGGAGGCTGTCAGCTTCTAGATGTTCCAGTTCGGTGCCCAGCTGTGTATATATGCCCGTTCTCTCCAGTAGTGCCCGGTCCAGATCATCGGGGAAAATCCGCATGGAAATTTCAAAACTCTCATTTTGAGCATTGTACCTGATTTCAGTCAGGCTTACATAAAATTCATGCATCATCCAGCCGCCGCAGATAAGCAGGGCAAGTATGACCAATCCAAGGCTTATTATCTTTCTTTTAAGCACCATTCCTAAGTTTTACCCAAACAAATATGGGGAATCTTTTATTAACTTTAGGACTTCCAAAAAAAAGTATCAAGATGAAAAGATTTGCTTCAGTTCTGTTGATTGGCGTGTTGTCATTTTCGCTCCTAGCCCAGGAGAAGATAGCCCCCTCAAAGAATAAATTCAGGCAGATGCGTACCGAGTTTAACACTCCCAATGCATATAGGACCGGTTCAGGGGCACCGGGACAGCTTTACTGGCAACAGCAGGCTAACTACACTATTTCCATAGAACTGGATGATGATAAGCAGCAGATCAGGGGAGAGGAAAGAATCGAGTATATCAATAATTCGCCCGACCAGTTGAATTACCTATGGGTTCAGCTGGATCAGAATGTCAGACAGCAGGAGAGTTTCGGTCGGCTTACCATGCCCTTCAGGCTGAATGAAAGGATGCATCCATACTATATGCAAATGTTTATGAGTGAATTCGATGGAGGCTTTAAGATTGAACATGTGGGAGATGGACAGGGAAATGAGCTGCCCCATATAATTAACTATACCATGATGCGGGTCGATCTGCCGGAGCCTCTGGAATCGGGTAGCAAAGTGAACCTTGAAATAAAATGGTGGTACAATGTGAATGACCGAATAAAAGATGGGGGTGGCCGTTCCGGAAGTGAATATTTTCCTGAGGATGACAACTACATCTATACCATTGCACAATTCTTTCCACGGATGGCGGTATATAGTGATCTGGAGGGCTGGCAGAACCACCAGTTCACCGGGAGATCGGAATTTGCTCTTCCCTTTGGCAACTATGATGTGGAGATTACCGTTCCTTCCGACCATGTGGTAGGAGCAACAGGAGTACTTATAAATGCCGAAGAGGTGCTTTCTGAAAAAAGGCTGGAGCGCTTAAACAAAGCGCAAAATTCTCTGGATGAACCTGTTTTTATTGTAACAGAGGATGAAGCAGTAGGTGCGGAGAAGAAGAATAGTTCTTCAAATCTCACCTGGAAGTTTCATGCTGATAATGTGAGGGACTTTGCCTTTGCCAGCTCCAGGAAGTTTATCTGGGATGCCATGGCAGTACAGTTTGGCGATCGTAAGGTGCTGGCCACTTCACTCTATCCAAAGGAGGGGAATCCCCTCTGGGAGAAATATTCTACCAGAGTAGTGGCGCATACCCTCAAAATATATTCGCGTCATACCTTTGATTATCCCTACCCTGTGGCCTATTCGATACATACCAAGGATATGGGTATGGAGTATCCCATGATCTGTTTTAACGGCGGACGTCCGCTGCCAGATGGTACCTACTCTGAACGCACCAAATGGGGTATGATCGGGGTTATTATCCACGAAGTGGGGCATAATTATTTCCCCATGATTGTCAATTCCGACGAGCGTCAGTGGACCTGGATGGATGAAGGTCTCAATACCTTTCTTCAGGGAATTGCCGAAAGGGAATGGGATCACGATCATCCCTCACCCGGAGGGAGACCGGCAGATATTGTACCTTATATGAAAGGGGATAAATCTAATATTTCTCCCATTATGACACAGGGAGACCTGGTAAAACAGTTTAATAGCAATGCCTATGGCAAACCTGCCACAGGTCTGAATATTCTCAGGGAAACCATTATGGGCAGGGAACTCTTCGATTTTGCTTTCAAGCAATATGCCCAGCGATGGATGTTCAAGCACCCCACCCCGGAGGATCTGTTCCGGACCATGGAGGATGCTTCAGCTGTGGATCTGGACTGGTTCTGGAGAGGTTGGTTCTATGGCACCGATCATGTGGATATAGCCCTTGACGGTGTCATCGCGATGAAACTTGCCACGCTGGATCCGGCCGAAGAGAAAGCACTCAAAAAAGAGAAGGCAGAATCAGTACCGGAATCCATTGCAGTACAACGAAATCGTGCTTCCATGCAATCGATGGTGGAACAAGATCCTTCCATGAAGGATTTTTACAATACTTACGAGCCCTATGCTCCCAATAAATCTGATACAGAAGCTTATAAGAATTCCATGAATTCCATGTCAGAAAGAGAGAAGCAGTGGCGCGACAGGGAGGGAACCTTCTACCAGCTTGATTTTTCAAATATTGGAGGGATGTTGATGCCTCTGGTGATTCGCTTCGAATATACCGATGGAAGCAGCGAGATTGTAAGGATCCCGGCGGAAATCTGGAACCGGGATAACATGAAAACATCCAAGGTATTTCTACTGAAGAAGGAGCTGGAAAGTGTAAGTCTCGATCCTTTTCTGGAAACAGCAGATTGCGACATGAGCAATAACCACTGGCCTTCCAGGATTGAGCTGAACCGTTTTGAACTCTACAAAGGGTCAGGTAGAAGGGGAGGAGGATCCAATCCCATGCAAAAGGAGTAGACTCAGACCAGGATATTGTCTATGTAGGCTAGTTCGTCCTTTGTGAATTCCAGCTTGAACAGTGTGGCCACATTGGCTTCCAGCTGCTTCACCGAGCTGGCCCCGATCAATACCGAAGTAACCTGCTTTCTGTTCAGGATCCAGGCCAGTGCCATCTGAGCAAGGGTTTGTCCCCTTTGTTCGGCATGCTGGTTCAAAGCTTTCACCTTTACCATGGTTCCCGGATCCAGAGCCTCTTCTCCAAGAAAAATGCTTGCCCCGCCTATTCTTGAATCATCGGGAATACCTTTGAGGTACCTGTCCGTAAGAAGGCCTTGTGCCAGTGGACTGAAGGGGATACAACCCACACCCCGTTTCTCCAGCACATCAAGCAGTCCATTCTCCACCCAGCGATCGAACATATTATAGCGGGGCTGGTGGATCAGGCAGGGGGTTCCCAGTCTTTCCAGGATGTCCACCGCCATGGATGTTTGCTCCGCAGTGTAATTGGAGATACCCACGTAGAGTGCTTTTCCCTGCTGCACAGTGTGATGAAGGGCTGTCATTGTTTCTTCCAGCGGGGTGTTGGGATCGGGTCTGTGGGAATAAAAAATATCTACGTAATCGAGGCCCATCCTTTTCAGGCTCTGATCGAGACTGGCCATCAGGTATTTCCGGCTTCCCCATTCTCCATAGGGACCATCCCACATATCATAACCCGCTTTGGTGGAGATGACCAGCTCATCACGGTGGGGCGCCAGATCCGAGTGCAGCACTTTTTTCAGGTTGGATTCGGCACTGCCGGGAGGAGGGCCATAATTGTTAGCCAGGTCAAAGTGCGTGATCCCCAGGTCAAAGGCCCTGAGCAGGATATTCTTCATGATCGGAAAGTCATTCACATCCCCAAAATTGTGCCATAATCCCAGTGATACAGCAGGCAGCAGGAGTCCGCTGTTGCCACAACGATTGTATTTCATCTGATCATAACGAGTTTTAGATGCAGTGTAGGCCATAGACTTTGTTTTTTATTTTTTCAGAAGTGGGATTTTATATAAGATGGAGTAGGATAAGCCGAATGCCCGGTTTTTGCCCCCGGTACCGTATCCGGGGATAAGCTCAGGAATCATGACAGGATCCATTCCAGGATTTAGCAGAATTTTATAGCGAATCGACCATCCCAGAAATAGATTGGGCACCAGCTCTGTTTTGAGTCCTCCCACAACTTCAAGCCAGTGTCCTGTCAGGTTATTTTCATAGGGCTCGGGCAAATACTCTCCCCAGTAATTGTTTGCGATAAGCATATTCTCGCTGCTGTGGGAGAATACAGACATACCATAACGAAATCCTACAGTCATGATGTGGTGCACGCTACGGTCCTTCATGGGCAGGAAATTGTAATCCAAACCTGCCCGGGCATAAACTCCTCCTGCCTTGTAATCAAACAACTCTTCACTTTCAGAGATGCTGTTAAATCCCAGTTCAAAAACCGGGTAGATATTTTTATGGATCTCAAAATCCACAGATGCCTCTGCTCCAATTTCAGAAGGATCGGTAAAAATATAGATAAAGCGTGCCAGGTCAATACCGAATCTGGGACCGAAGGTCCGGAGGGTATCCTGTGCGGATACCTGACCGAACAGGGCCAGGGTCAGCAGCACAAACAGGGCTCTAGAGATAGAGCCAGATATGTACTTCATCTGATTCATATTCTGCATAAACCGTTTCAATTAAAATACTATCCTTTACAATCATCCCCATATCGTGTTCCAGACGCTCAAGGGTAAACATATTTGCAAAACCACAGGTATAGGAGATCAAATAGAGCTCCTGGTGATGATAAATTGTCAGCGTATCGGTCTGTTCGTCAATCTTTAAAACAAACCTGGAATAGGGCAGATGGGGATTCAGGGGTACAACAAAGCCCGATGTCGATAGTGTCTTATAGAGTAGACTGTCAGACATACCTTCCCTTATTCCATAGAGACTGAGCGCCGTAACTGTGCTGTCGGAGGTGATACCCTCCTTCACCGTCTTAAATTTTGCCACCAGTTCCGAACCGCTGTCTTCATCACATATCTCCACGTCAACACAACCCGAAAGCAGGATGGCAAAGATGAAAAAAGTGATCCGGAGTTTCATATTACTTGCTTTTACTCAGTTCCTTTAAGGTTCTCATTGAGCCAATCCAGGTAGACATTGTATAGATGCATCCGGCTGTTCATGTCATAGGCCACTCCATGGGCACCAGGAGGATAGATCTTCAGGTCGATGTTTTTATTGGCATCGATCATAGCCCTGACCAGTTGAAAGGTATTCTGTGGGTGCACGTTGTCATCTTTCAGGGAGTGCACCAGCAACATCTTGCCTTCGAGGTTTCCGGCCAGATTTACCATGGAGCTACTCTTGTAGCCTTCCTCATTTCCATCAATGAGTCCCATGTATTTCTCTGTGAGTACACAATCGTAGTTTCGGTGGTCGGTGATGGCTGCAGTTACAATACCCGCTTTGAATACATCGGGATGAAGCAGTAGTGCCATGCCGGCAGAGAATCCGCCGAAGCTATGTCCCATGATTCCCAAACGTTCCCCGTCGATCCATTGCTTTTCGGAAAGATAGAGAGCAGTCTCCGCAAAATCGTGGGTCTCCCATTTCCCCAGTTGCTTATGAACCACCTTTTCGAAATTACTTCCATAGCCACCATTGCCCCGGTTATTGATATTGGCGATGACATAGCCCTGCTGGGCCAGGTACTGGTTCCATCCGCTGGTTTCAAAGCTATTGTAAACCCCCTGTGAGCCCGGTCCGCCGTAAACAGCCATGATCAGGGGATAGCTACGATCGGGATCAAAATTCATGGGCCTGATCAGGTAACCATCAATGAGCTGTCCGTCCGAAGTAGTAAAACTAAAGAGCTCCCTGGGCGCATACTCATAACTCTCGAGGTGGTCCAGGGCTCGCTGATGACCGGCCAGGTTCTTGATCAATTTTCCCTTTCCATCGCACAGGTCAATGGTCGATGGAGTGGAAGTATTGGAGTAGGAATCGATGAAATAGCGACCCTCTGGAGCCACATTGACCCGGTGGTTTCCCCTGGTGCTGGTAATTTGTTTTTTCCCTTTCCCGTTGAATTTCACACTGAAGAGATTGCGCTCCATGGGCGAGATTTCACAGGAGAGGTAGTAGAGTGTTTTTTTGGCTGGGTCGATTGCCTTTACAGAGACCACATCGTAGGCGCCGCTGGTAACCTGTCCAAGCTCAAATCCTTCATAATCGTACTGGTAGACATGCGAGTAACCATCCCGGTCGGAGATCCAGAAGAAAGAGTCCATTTCTTCTGGAAAGGTGAAGAGATGAAGTTCACCGGCAAAGAAGTCAAAAATGTCGATCCATGCCTCATTTTTCTCTTCCAGGATCATGGATTGTTCCCCTGTAAGCACATTAAAGAGGTATAATTTCATATGGTCCTGTGCCCTGTTCATCCATACAACAGCCAGGGTATTCTCCCTGGAGGTCCAGTAGATCCTTGGCATATAGCCGCCCTCGGGATCGAAATCCAGCCATTGCTTACTTCCATCAACCGTATTTAGGATGCCCAGCCTTTCCAGGGGGGGATTGTCACCCACCTTGGGGTAGGGAACCTCCATATATTCGGGATGCTGACCGGAGAAATCGGTCAGTTGATAAACCGGCACCTCCCTTTCGTCGGTCTGCCAGAAGGCGATGTATTTGCTGTCGTAGGACCATTCCCAGGCCTGTACCAGTCCGAACTCCTCCTCGTTGGCCCAGCCAAAACGGCCATTGTAATACTTATCGGCTCCATCACTGGTAAGCTGTGTATGTTTACCAGTGGCAAGATCAAAACTGAAGAGATCACCATCTTTGCCATAACCCACTTTCTTACCATCGGGCGAAACCTCTGCTGTAAAGGCGCCTTCTGCTATGGGAGTTAGTGTTTTATCCTCGATGGAGTAGAGGTAGTAATCGGCATTTCCGGAGTATCTCCAGATGGATTCAAAATTGCATTGGAAGAGCAGGAACTTATAATCCCTGGTCCATTGAAAAGAGCGGTAGGTGAAAGGGTTCTCTGTGCCGGGGAAAAGATGATCGGCCTCATTGAATACCAATTCTTCCGTTTCTGTTTTAATATCGTAAGTCCAGATTTGTTGACTTCTGCCATCTCGTTGAGTAAAGGAATAGCTGTCACTATCCTGGATCCATTCCACACCGGCAGGTCCGCGGTC
>RCND010002192.1_pt1 | contig 10904 bp, 8 predicted proteins | sample 2041351 | NCBI WGS metagenome assembly RCND01 (sample SAMN09708230, study PRJNA481090) | Marine sediment metagenome, whole genome shotgun sequencing project. | biome: marine sediment; feature: ocean; material: sediment; isolation source: Sewage treatment plant 12B marine sediment (STP12B) ...
ATTGCCCAGACCCGTGTGGTGCACGGAGTATTGACTTCCTATAACAAATTCCCGGTGGCCAATGTCGAGGTGACGGCCAAAAAGAGCAAGGCGACCACGCAATCGGACAGCTTTGGACATTTTTCCATCGTCTGCAAAGAAAAGGATGTCATTAAGATTAAGCCCGAAACCTTTAAGACGGCGAGCCGGAATGTGGACAAGAATACCGATACGCTGCGGATCAACCTGGTTTTTATGGATTCAAAAAAGAACAGAGATCTGGCCGTAGGTTATGGTTACATGAAGAAGAAGGATCTGACCTTTGCAGCCGATCATATGCAACAGGAGAACAATGAGTATTGTAGTTTCAACAATATTTATGAATTATTGAAAGGGAAATTCCCAGGCGTTCAAGTGGATGGTTCCTCTGGCAGTTATAGAGTCTTTGTCCGGGGAAGTCAATCAATCAATGGTTCCAATGAAGTACTTTTCATAGTTGATGGTTCACCCGCGGGAAACGTCAATAGCCTCTCCCCCTGTAATATCAAATCCATCTCTGTGATCAAGGATGGCATGACCTCCATGTACGGAACACGGGGTGCCAACGGGGTAATTTTGGTCGAAACAAAGCGCGGTAATTAATATTTTGACTTATTTTGGGAAGAAATTCCTGAATCCATGATCAGACTGCATTCCCAAATGGCAGCTTTAGGGCTCGCCATACTACTATCATTTACATCCTTTCTATCTATTGCCCAATCTCACCCTCCTGAGGAGATTCTAAAATGGGAAAAGGACATCGCGGTGTTTGATTCTCTTAACCTGGTAGAACAATCAGATGCCGGAACCCTGGTGTTAACCGGAAGTTCAAGTATAAGAATGTGGGACTCCATTCATGTTGATCTGGCTCCCTACCAGGTAATGCAGCGGGGCTACGGAGGATCAAAATTAACAGACTTCAACTACTACGCCCACCGGATTATTAAGCCTGAGCAGTTTAAGGCCATAGTCGTATTTATTGCCAATGATATTGCCGGAGGAGAGGGAGACCGAAGCCCGCGGGAAATGTTCCAGCTTTTTAAGGCCCTGGTGAAACAGATCCGGACCAGAAATTCAGGAACACCAATCTGTTGGATTGAGACCACCCCAACGCCCAGCCGCTGGCATGTAAACGATCAGGCCAGAAAGGCAAATGAGTTGATAAAAGCCTATTGCGAGCGGAATGATGACCTTTATTTCATAGCCACATTTGATCATTATATCACGCCGGAGAATCTGCCCGATTCGACTTATTTCAGGGAAGATATGCTCCATATGAACAGGGAGGGATACAAACAGTGGGCAGAAATCATCAAGGCATCACTTGAAGAGGCCGGTATCAAGCCCTGATCTCAAAATTTCTATACTCTTAGTATATTTGCGTGATGTCGACGAGCCGAACTTTACTTTCTTACCATGATCTGACTGTGGAGGTGGAGACCACCCCCAGTGTGGAGCTGATGGAACATATGCATCAGACTGTCTTGGGTCAGCCCGGGGGACTTCGTTACCACCACACCAACCTGGAAGAGAAAATGAATTCCGGAGATGAGAACTACTTTATGTATCTCCGTAAATCGGGAAAAATGCTGGGCTCGGTTGGGTTTTGTGGAAAGCCCACAGAGACAGCCGGTCTAAAACATGACAACTGGCTGATCCGCTACTTCTCAATCAAGACTCCTTTTCAGACTGTTCCCAAGAAAAGAAAGGAGAAAGCCGACCTTCAGGACGAGAACAAAAGATCCTCTGTACTGGGACGCTTCATGCAACCCATTTGTGCGGCCCCTTCTCAACTTAGGGAGGGGAATCCGGATCAGGATCAAGCGGCCATCCTGTTTGCTATTATCGACCAGACCAATCTTCGTTCCATGAATTTCAGTACCCAGATGGGGCTTGAGACGATTGGATCACTGGCCGGATTTAGTTTTAGCAGGATGCGGCCCCGAAGATCGGGAAGGATTGAAGCTGTGAAAGCGCATGAACAACCGGCCATCCTGGAACAGATACGGGCGTATTACAAAGATTTCACCCTCTTCTATTCCGATACCATCTTTAAAAACAACGATTACTATGTAATCAAGGTAGGAGAGAGGATGGTGGCAGGTTTGCAGATCTATCCGGTGGAGTGGAAGATTGTTGATTTTGGAGGCAAACTGGCCAACCGGGCCATCAGCTTATTTACCAGGATTCCCTGGGTAGGCAAACGGGTATCTCGTGATAAAATCAGCTTCCTGGCTTTTGATGCCATCTACTGCGAACCCGGATATGAAAATGATCTTTATGAACTGATGGAGGGAGTGCTTGAACGTTCTGGGAAATACATTGCCATGATGATGATAGATCTTAAGACGGATTTGTATGCACTCTTCAGGGACAAGAAAAATTTGGGCATTCTGCATAAGATTATGGGTACAACCCATGCCGATATCAGGGTGCGGTTCATCCATATGCCTGAGGAGGTAAAGCAAGAGTTTTACACTAAGCCCACCTATATTCCCACCTTCGATAGCTCCTAGAAAATGATGATGCAAGAAACAGACAACAAACATTTTACGATCCTCAAAGCTGAGAAAGCGGATGTTCCGGTGATTCTCGATTTTATAAAAAAGCTGGCCGAATATGAGCGCCTGTCACACGAGGTTGTGGCTACCCTGGCTGATCTGGAACGTTATCTTTTTGGAGATGAAAAGGTGGCCGAAGTATTGATTGGGTATGAAGAGGAGCTGCCCGTGGGCTTTGCTCTCTTTTTCCATAACTTCTCTACCTTCCTGGGTAAACCCGGAATCTATCTGGAGGATCTTTTTGTATTGGATGAGCACCGCGGCAAGGGATATGGAACAAAACTACTGGCCAGTCTGGCCGCTCTGGCCATGGAAAGGAACTGTGGCCGTCTGGAGTGGGCTGTCCTTGACTGGAACGAACCATCCATTGAGTTTTATAAGTCGCTTGGTGCCAGAATGATGGATGAATGGATCGTGAACAGGATGACAGGAGAGAGCCTTTCGGAACTGGCTGGAAAATATTGACACTCGGTAAAAAAGCCTATTTTGTTGGCCCTAATACCCTAAAAACAGTTTTGATGGAGATTGTGATAAAGCCGGTCTGCTCGCGAAGCGACCTCAGGAAATTCATTCACTTACCTGCGAAGATTCATAAAGACCACCTGAACTGGATCCCTCCCCTCTATTCTGACGAGTGGGAGTTTTTTAATGCCCGGAAGAATAAGGCTTACGACCACAGCGATGTCATTTTGCTCCTTGCTTTCAGGGGTAAAAAAGCAGTTGGCAGGGTGATGGGAATCGTTCACAAGGAATACAATGACCTGCATGATCAGAAGTATGCACGATTCAATTACCTGGAGAGCTGGGACGACCGGGAAGTAATTGCGGAACTAGTGCACTATGTGGAGGAATGGGCCAGGATTAAGGGGATGGTTAAACTGGTAGGTCCCCTGGCATTTTCAGATAAGGACCCACAGGGCTACCTGATCGAAGGGTTCAATGAGCCCATTGCCATTGCCACACATTGTAATTACCCCTATGTGATCGATCATCTGGAAGCACTGGGTTTTGAAAAGGACATCGACCTGGTGGTCTATAAAATCCAAATTCCGGACCAAACTCCTGAACTATACACCAAGGTTGCCCAGCGGGCTATATGTAACAATCCCGGAATTGAAATGCTTGAATTCACAAAACGTAAGAATTTGAAGCCCTGGATACGCCCCATCTTTACCCTGATCAATGATACTTTCAAGGATATCTACGGGTTTATGCCTTTCACCCTGGAGGAGATGGACGATTTTGCCAACAGGTATCTGCTTATTATGGACCCCCGGCTTATTAAGGTTATGGTGAATGAAAGAAAAGAGCCTATAGCTTTTGTAATTGGCATGCCCGATATCAGCAAAGGGATCAAGAAATCGAAAGGTTATCTGATTCCCATCGGGATCTTACACATACTTCTGGCTGGTCGTCGTACCAGGCAGCTCAACCTGCTCCTGGGCGCTGTGCATCCTAAATATCAGAACAGGGGACTGGATACCATTCTGGGTTCTGCCATGTTGGATTCGGCCAGGGAGCAGAAGATGGAATATATCGATAGTCACCTCGAAATGGAGACCAATACCAAGGTGCGGGCCGAGATGGAGTACATGGGTGGTAAGGTGTATAAAACTTATCGTGTCTTTGGGAAAGCACTTAGTGAGATGCCAAAAAAGGAGGCTGCTGAAGTTTCCAGGAAACTGGCCGAAGCAGAATGTGTCTAAGAATTCTATAATTATCCACTTCATATTTTGTTTTTTCTTCAGAAGGACCTACTTTTGACACTTATTCAGAAGAAAACATGAGGATTATTAGAAATATTACCGTGACACTGAACCCGCTCTTCTCATAAGCGGGCCCGTCACAGCTATTTCTAACCAATAATTCTCCATCCATGTTACATATCATTTTCAAGAAACTTTTTTCCAAGACATTTTTTCGTGAATTATTTCGCGATATACGTGAATCCATTGCCGGTTCGGAACGCGATTTTACCAAGATCCCTTTGAGCAAGGCCATATTATTGCTTAGCATCCCCATGGTCCTGGAGATGATCATGGAATCGGTGTTTGCGCTGGTGGATATCTTTTTTGTCTCCCGCCTGGGGCCAGAAGCCGTCGCCACTGTGGGGATTACCGAGTCCTTGATGACTATCATATATGCCCTGGGGATAGGGCTCAGCGTGGGAACCACGGCGCTGGTTTCCCGAAGAATCGGGGAGAAACGCCCGGAGGATGCTGCGGTGGCTGCAGTGCAGGCGATCATAACCGGCATGGTGGTATCACTGGTTTTTACTGCCATCGGGATTTTTTATGCCAAAGATCTGCTCCGTTTGATGGGTGCTTCCGAAGCAACTGTTGAGATGGGCTATATGTATCCTGCCATTATGCTTGGGGGCAATATGGTGATCATGTTGCTCTTTATTATCAATGCGGTTTTCCGTAGCAGCGGCGATGCGGCCATCTCCATGCGTGTACTCTGGTTTGCCAATATTCTGAATATCATTCTTGATCCCATGCTCATATTTGGCATCGGTCCATTTCCTGAATTGGGGATCAAAGGTGCCGCAGTGGCCACCAATATAGGTCGTGGACTTGCGGTTGTATATCAATTGTACCTGCTTGGAAAGGGAAATCACAGGGTCAAGGTAAAGGCGAACCAACTCGTGTTCCGGACGAAAGAGATGCTACAAGTGATCAAACTTTCACTGGGAGCCATTGGGCAGTATATTATTGCTACCTCCTCCTGGATTTTCCTGGTATGGGTGGTTACCGGCCTGGGAGAAGAAGTGGTGGCAGGATATACCATTGCCATCCGGATCCTCCTGTTTGCCCTCTTGCCTGCATGGGGACTGGCCAATGCGGCGGCTACGCTGGTGGGACAGAACCTGGGGGCCAAACAGCCTGAAAGAGCCGAACGCTCGGCCTGGGTGGTCGGCATTGCAAACATGATCTTCCTGGGTCTGGTATCGATTATTTTTATCGCCATCCCTGATACCTTTATTGCTTTCTTTATCGACAGTGTGGAGGAACCGGTGGTGATGCAAAGCGGGAGTACTGTGCTGCGGGTGGTTAGTTTTGGATTCTTTGTTTATGCACTGGGACAGGTGATGGTCAATGCCATTAATGGTGCGGGTGATACAGCCACTCCGATCTGGATTAACTTTATTGCCTTCTGGATGCTGGAGATTCCCCTCGCTTATGTCTTTACAAATGTGATGGGCCTGCATATCCAAGGAGTTTGTTATGCCATTCTGATTGCAGATACTGCCATGACGCTTATTGCACTGGCTGTATTCAGGAGGGGAAAGTGGAAACTCAAAGAAGTGTAGGTAGTGCCTAGTGCCTAGTAAATAGTGCCTGGTGAAAAGAAATTTTGTAACTTTGGGCTGATATGGACAGTTCTGTTGCATATACCAACCTGTACCACTGCTTTGGTAAGGCACTCTACGAGTGCTGGATCTTCTATCATTGATCTGGGAAGCCGCATCCGGTTCCCATTTCCTATTTTCTTTTCACTATTTTCCCAGGCACCAGACACAATTTCCCTGTAATTATGGTTACGATTTTTGACATCAAACGCTTTGCGGTACATGACGGCCCAGGTATCCGGACCACGGTATTTCTGAAGGGATGTCCTCTTCGTTGTTGGTGGTGCCACAATCCGGAGAGCCAGGAGCGGGAACCTGTTACAGTGGATATTGAGCGGAAGGTGAATGGAAACAGTGTTCCGGGAAAGAAAGTGTATGGAGAGCAGATAGAGTTGTCTGAGCTGATGGAGACCCTCGAAAAAGATGCCCATTTCTATGAAGAGTCGGGTGGGGGCGTGACCTTTTCGGGTGGAGAACCATTGATGCAGCCAGAAGGCCTGGAAAGCTTACTCAGGGCTTGTAAGGTTCATGGCTTTCATACCACTGTGGATACATCCGGCTACGCCACCAGGGGGCAGTTTGAAGGGATTCTTGATGTGACAGATCTCTTTTTATTCGATCTGAAGAATATGGATCCGGTCCTGCACAAAAAATATACCGGGGTGGATAATGGTCCGATCCTGTCCAATGCAGATTTTCTGCTTGAAAACGGGGCCAATGTGGTATTTAGGATCCCGGTGATTCCGGGGATAAACACCTCTGAAGCAGAGCTTACGTCCATGATCGCTTTTTTAAAAGCACGTGCCGGGACTATGAAAGAAGTTCATCTTTTACCCTACCACCGCATTGCCGAGAACAAGTACCGGAGGCTGCAGATGGAGCAGCACCTTGGGGATGTGGCTGAACCTGAGGAGCAATTTATGCGCCACTTAAAAGAAGAATTTGAAAAGACAGGTCTGGAAATAATCATTGGAGGTTAATTTTTAAGTATGAATAGCAGAATTAAAAAATTAAGAGAAGAGACCCTTCAGGCGGTGAATCGTCTTTCGGCAGAACGGGGCTTGCTGGTGACACATTTCTACAAGGAGCTTTCAGCAGCCGAGGATGCCGTACCCGTTCAGCGGGCGAAGGCCTTTGAATATATTCTACGCAACAAATCCATCTGTATAAATGATGGTGAACTTATTGTGGGTGAGCGTGGTCCCGCTCCCAAAGCGACCCCCACCTATCCCGAGATCAACCTTCACTCCTTACAGGACCTGGAGATTCTGGATGGCAGGGAGAAGGTTTCTTTCAAGGTGGATGAAGACACCCGCAGGGCCTTTGAGGAGGAGATTGTCCCTTACTGGACCGGGCGTACCAATCGTGAAAGGGTCTTCAGGAATATGGAGCCAGAGTGGATCCAGGCCTATGAGGCAGGTGTATTTACCGAGTTCCAGGAGCAGCGGGCACCCGGACATACCGTACTGGGAAGCAAGATATACAGCCAGGGAATGGAGGATCTGATCAGGGAGGTGCAGGATGCCAGGACTAAACTCGACCTGTTCAACGATCCGGCTGCCTATGACAAGCGGGAGGAGCTCAGAGCCATGGAGATCGCTGCCTCTGCACTGATTATGTTTGCGGAGCGACATGCCGAAGCACTTGAACTGCTTGCAGCAGGGGAAGAAAACCAGGAACGCAAGGAGGAGTTGTACCAGATGTCAGCCATTTGTCGGAAGGTTCCTGCCCGAGCCCCTGAAACCATGCATGAGGCCCTGCAGTACTACTGGTTTGTTCACCTGGGGGTGATTACGGAGCTCAACCCCTGGGATTCGTTTAACCCGGGTCGACTGGACCAGCACCTCTTGCCCTTTTACAATAATGACCTTGCTAGCGGACGCCTGAATGAGGAATCGGCCATCGAACTGTTGCAGTCCTTCTGGATCAAGTTCAATAACCACCCGTCCCCTCCCAAGGTGGGGGTGACAGCCGAAGAGAGTAATACCTATACCGATTTTTGCCTGATCAATATGGGCGGTTTGAAAGCGGATGGCTCCAATGCGGTCAACGAACTCAGTTATATCCTGCTGGATGTGATCGAAGAGATGCGTCTTTTGCAACCCTCCTCCATGGTTCAGATCAGTAAAAAAAATCCAGATAGTTTTGTGGACAGGGCTTTGAAGATTGTGAAGACTGGTTATGGCCAGCCCTCCATCTTCAATACCGATGCCATTGTACAGGAGCTGGTACGACAGGGAAAAACTTTGGAGGATGCCCGTAATGGCGGTGCCTCCGGTTGCGTGGAGAGCGGTGCCTTCGGCACAGAGGCATACATACTGACCGGTTATTTCAACATGGTAAAGGTGCTGGAAATCACCCTTCATAACGGGACCGATCCACAGACGGGAAAGCAGATCGGAATCGAATCGGGCGATCCGCTTACCTTTAAGACATTCGAAGCGCTGGAACATGCTTTCCGGCTCCAGTTGCAACACTTTATTGATATCAAGATTGCCGGAAGTAATATGATTGAGCGGATTTTCACGCAGCATCTGCCCGCACCTTTTCTTTCCTTGCTGATCGATGACTGTATCAGCAATGGAGTAGATTACAATGCTGGTGGGGCCCGTTACAATACCAATTATATCCAGGGAGTGGGACTGGGATCCATAACAGACATTTTTACAGCCATCAAGCAGCATGTATATGACGAGGCTACCATTAGTCTGGAGACCTACCTGAAAGTGCTGAAGGATAATTTTGAGGGGCATGATGAACTGAGGGCCGCGCTCTTATACGATACCCCCAAGTATGGCAATGATGATGAGCGCGCCGACCAGCATGCACGCTGGGTATTTGATGCATTCTACGAGGCAGTGAACGGAAGGAAGAGTCCCCGCGGAGCTACCTACCGCATCAATATGTTGCCTACCACCAGCCATGTCTACTTTGGAAAAGTAACAGGGGCCACTGCCGATGGCCGCCTTGCCCGTGAACCGCTTTCCGAAGGGATCTCACCCTTCCAGGGAATGGACCGGAATGGACCCACTGCGGTGCTCAATTCGGCACTGAAGATAGATCACCTGAAGACTGGTGGCACCCTGCTCAACCAGAAATTTACACCTGATTTCTTCAAGGATGAGCAGAGTATTCATAAGGTAAGACAGCTGATTAGAGGCTACTTCCGGATGGATGGCCACCACATTCAGTTCAATGTGGTTTCGGTCGATACACTCAGGGAGGCACAAAAGCATCCCGAGAAGTACCAGGACCTGATTGTGAGGGTGGCCGGGTACAGTGACTACTTCAATGATCTGGGACCGGAGCTGCAGGAGGAGATTATCCGGCGTACCGAGCATGAAAATTTCTAAGGACTGTAAGGTATTTTATTACTTAGAGGTCATTTAGGATTTTCGTGAATTCATCATACAGGATGCCAGAGGTTTCGGGGCCAAGGGAGTTTTCTTCTCCATAGGGGGCCTTGTCTCTTGCATAGGTATAGGGAGCCTCCTCATCCCATTGACTCTGGGGAAGGATGTATCCTATTTCGTCGTTTGATAATCCGATAACGAATTTATATTTCCCCGGCATTAAGTCACGTAGCGATTGATTTTCTATGGGATCCATCTTATAATCCTGACCTTCGGGAGCTTCAACACCACCATTCACGATTTCAGGATAGATCTCTCCCGGAACACTTAAAAAGCTGGCTGGTCCTACCGAGAAAGCAGCGATCTCTGTCCGCGTTTTGAACCATCCGGTCATGCCGAAATCCAATACACCCAGCATGGTGGCCAGACCAAACATTTTATTCTCCAGGGGCAGAATAAGTGTTTTTGCCCTGACAGATAGATTCGCATGCTGAAGCACTGTGTCAGGATTCTCCATGGCGGTAAGGGCAAGCATTGCCAACCTGGCTCCCTGTGCCTTTAACTTGTCAAAGGAAGCTTCAGTATATGTAGTATCCAGAAATGGGTCATCCAGTGGCATGCTGGCCCGTGTGGTCATGAGTCCCCCGATAGCTCCATTGATGTAAACAGCCACACCGCCAACTCCGGGCTGTACCAGTTCATCACCGTCATAGACTCCTTTTTCAATAGATTCTCGCAGATAATGAGGGAAATCGGAACTTATATAGAGATTATCCGACCACATTGTTTCAGGATGATTGGCCCATGCAACCAGTGTACCAAGAGTTGCGTTCGTTTCTGCATCTATGGCCTGTATCATTCGCAGGCCCGCGTCCATTACAATTGGATCACGGGTATCCTGGACCATATCTTCTGCCCCGGTCATGTCCTGTGAAATAAGCAGTTTTGCGGGCCGTAAGTTTTCCACAGCCTGAAAAATGGCTTTAACCGTCTGGTCTTTAACGTATTGTAAATTTTCTGGATCCACACCACTTTTAAAGGGGGTTTTGCCCCAGATACCAATAAGGTCATTGCTCTCGTGTGTATGGGTGCTGGAGATAATGGCATAATCAATCCCAGCTTGCTCCGGGATCTCTTTTCTGATATCAACCACATTGTCATGTCGGAAACCAATGGCATCGAGCGAAACCAGGGCCAGCCTCGTTTGACCATCATCAAAAACAACCACCCGGGCCCAAACATCATCATGCACCCCATTGGCAGCCCTCTGATTGCTAAACCCTGCAATCCAGTACGGATCATATTTTCCATTGTTATTGTTGTCATGATAGCTGTCACCATCCTTTTCCCGAAATTTGGCATCGCCATTTACATCGGTCCAGGTATCCACAACTTCAGGTGTAATAGGTAGTGCCGCAAATCCTACCATAAGCGTACCCGGGGTATCCGCACCCTGGATATTCAAATCCACTTCATAACCGGGATGGCGGTCCTTCACATTTATAATTGCCAAAACAGCCAGAAGAATTACAATCCCTAAGACTGCTGCTCCGATTCGTACTATCCACTTCTTCATATTTTCTTTTTTAGTTCAATAATTATCAGGATGAATGAGTAAAT
>RCND010002193.1_pt1 | contig 10903 bp, 7 predicted proteins | sample 2041351 | NCBI WGS metagenome assembly RCND01 (sample SAMN09708230, study PRJNA481090) | Marine sediment metagenome, whole genome shotgun sequencing project. | biome: marine sediment; feature: ocean; material: sediment; isolation source: Sewage treatment plant 12B marine sediment (STP12B) ...
GAAATAGGCATAAAACATTCTGAACTTCTTTGTAAAAGATGGCCTTGGGCAAAACTTGTACCTACCACAGGTTTAGGACATAGAAAGATCTTAGATGATGAAGATGTGGCTCAAGAGATGTTGAGATTTATTGTAACTTCTTAAAACAACAACGTTTATATTTCTCACCACTGCCACAAATACAAGTTGTGTTTCGCAAAAACTCTACTTTATCTTCATAGATCTCACCATCGACATACTTCCACATATCATTAACTTTTTTAAATGCTGACTTCTCATGATGCATATGCTGTTTTCCCTCAAATATATAGTAAGCTTTAAACTCCACCATATCTTCAGAGTGATCCACGATTTCAAGGTGCTGCCAAAAACTGTTGTCTGCCCAGTCTTGTATGAACTTCAACTCTTCATCGGTCCAGGTATGGTCATGTGTTGTTGCCTGAAGATAGTTCACATCACCAAGACAGTAAGCTGAATAACGTGAACGCATCAGTTCCAACGCGGAGTTTGCCACCCTGTCCACTCTAAGTATAGGTTCACAACACTCAGAAAATTTCTTTTGGCTTTTACAGTAGCAGTTTTGTATCATAAGTAAGATCCTCAGTAATAATTGATGGCATAATAACATAAAACTATTTGGAACTTAACGCTAATTTCACTAATACTATTACATCATTTGGATTTAATAAAACCATACACAGCATCAAAGACCTCTTCATGATGTTGATCTGCCAAAATACTGTGTCGTTCACGTGGAAGTATAAGTAACTTTTTCTCTTTTGAACTAATACCCTCATAGATGAGCTTAGCACTCTCCCTTTTGACGACAGGGTCATTATCGCCTTGAATAATAAGTATTGGTGCTGTGACCTGACTCAGACTTTCTTTAGCTTTTGACATGAGTCTTTCGAGTTGAGATACGGAGGCTAGCGGATGTTTAAGATAATTGACTTTGGGCTGTTCTGTTTGAGAGTTGTCTATCCACTCCATGATGCCTTTTGCATTTAAGTATGCGATCATCTCATTAAAAAGATGTAAAGTTGGTACTACATAACTCACACGCAGGTCATGTAGTTTAAGTGCAGAGTTGATAGCTATGACACCATCTACTTTGTACTGTGCAGCATGAATCAGTGCAAGAAGTCCTCCTGTAGAAAAACCACCTATATAGACTTTGTTACAAACCTGTTTCATCGCGGTAAAAGCACGTTCAAAGTCAACTTCCCAATCTTCAGCACTTATAGAAAGTAATGCATTAGGGTCCGTACCATGACCTCTTAATCTTGGTACATACACATTTATCCCTCTACTAAACAGATACTCTGCAAGGGTTCGGGCTTCTTTTGGTGCAGCTATGTAACCATGAGAAAAGACCAAACCTACGTCGTTAGATACATCAAAAAGAATGATGGGGGCACCTTTATTCTTTTTCGTAGGGACTTTACCTTTATACTGTTTATATTCATTTTGAAAATAACTCCACTCTCTTTCCTGAAGATGTCTAAAATTATCTTCTTTTAATTCCTGCTCTGTATATGTACTGTTCTCCTGGGCCATTTGCACAATAGACTCTTGCCATTTTATTTCGTTTAGGATCACCTGCAAAGTATTTTTTACTCTGATTTTATGGAAAGGATATTCTCTTTCCAAGAGATCTCTATCAAATATATATTCTCCCTGAGAATCTTCAAAAAGTATCTTTTGTTCAACTGCCACTCTAATGGCAGAATAGAAAGGTTCGTAACTTTCGTTGATAATAAGTTGAAAGAGTTCATCTTTCAGTTCTTCATGAATATTATGATCATCAAACTTACGTAGAGAACGTGCATTTTTATAGATAAGCGTTTTAAGGTAAGAGGGGCACACTTTAAGTGTCGGCATGGTTACTAAAGACAAAATAAATATATGGTCAAAATGTATCTGCATTTGAGAGTAGACTCTTTGCATGACATCCGTGGTCAGAACCTTTCGCTGTTTATCTATAAATAAATTGACATAGGCATCGTCATAGAGATTTTTATTATCTTCAAGCAGAGGTGTCATGTATTCATCCAGTGTGATGGGTTTTCCAAAACGTATGTTCATATGAGCGTTCAGAAGAAGGTTTACCTCTATCTCCAACTCTTCAAAAAGCCTTGTGTCACGCTGGTGGACTATAGAGTCTACCCATTTAAGAAAACGGTTTTTCCCTGCTCTGACAGGATAATAGGTAATGGAAACCGGAACCATTTTAATGCTAAGTGTCGGGTCTATTATGGAGCTATCAATGTCCTTTACAATAACTTTATTTTCACAAGTATATTTGCGTTCCAACGCTTTGTCCTGTACTCTCAACTGCAAGATCTTTGCTTTCAGTGCCATAACAGCAGCACCTGTATGAATAGGCCCTTCATACTCAGGAGAGTGTGTACAGAATTCTCCTCCCGTAAATGTGATCTTCTTATTTTTTACCATATAACCTTCAGGGTAGATCACCCAGTCATCTTTTCCTGAGAGTAGATCCTCTACGATAATGCAATCACGGTCTTTATTTTTATTGGAGATCGTTCCGACCCAGTGCATGAACTTTCCTAAAAAACCGACAAAAATGCCATCATCTGCTAATGATCTGGAACTCCTATTATAGGTATGATAAAGTATATGCGGTACAACAAAGGTTTCAAAACGTGTAAAGTGATTTGCTACGAACATGATGGGGGAGTCAGGAAGTGCCTCTCCTGAAACCGTAATGTTTGCACCTGAAAGCTTACGGACCAACGATATCACCCATGATGAAACACGCAGTCCCAGTCGCATCTTTACACCTTCTTGCCAGTAGTAGTTGTTTTTTTCTTTCTAAAATAGCTCTCATGTGTAAAAGCATCTACGGTGATGATCTCACGCTGTAATGCTCTAGCTTCATCAAGCCTAACACGTTCATCATCACTTAATGTTTCTTCTTTTTTCTCTTTACGCAGTAATGATTCTACTGCTTGCATGTGATGTGTGGCCTCTAAAAGTTGTTTTGAACGTTCACCCATGTAAATGTTTGAACAGAGACGCTCTCTTACACTGTCATCTTCACTTAAGGCTGTGGCTATACGATGTAAACTTTTATCTTTAATGGTTTTACCCATAGGATTTAATCGTACATAAAAGCCTAAAACTTTAAATGGTATACCAAGTACGCCAGATGTAAGGTTTTCAAGTATGCCTCTCAAGGCTTCATCAATCTTTCCAAAAGCATCTTCTACTGCTACCTCCAGAAAAACTTCATCACTTTGTTTCATGCCTTCTACTTCGTAACGTTTAAGTGCTGCCGTAATGAAATACATCTGCGCCAAGATATCTCCAAATCTACCTGAGACAGATTCACGTCGTTTAAGTGAATCACCCATAAGACCTAAAGCCACATCAGATAAATATGCAAATCTTGCAGATGCCCAGGCAAGCTTTTGCTCATAACGTTTCGCTTTACCTTTACTTGTAGCAACATGTATATACCCACGAGTCATACCCAGTACAAAAGCTCTCACCTTATTACGTGTGACATGTCCTATGTGTGAGAAAAGTAGCGCATCAAAAGCTTTCACATCTCCCTGTTCAAGTGCTTCTATCTGTGCGTATGCATAAGGGTGACAACGTATCATTCCTTGCCCAAACATTATTAACGTACGTGTCATAATATTTGCACCCTCAACAGTGATGGCTACAGGTGCACCAAAATACGCATGAGCAAGTAAATTCCTAGGTCCTCTGCTTATGGCTGCACCTCCTTGTATATCCATGGCATCCATAACATTTTTTCTGAACATCTCTGTACTTTGATACTTCATAATAGCATTTGCTACAGCTGGCTTTTTACCATCATTGATGGCACCCAGAGTAAAGGTTTTTGCTGCATCAAGTATATATGTACTCGCACCTAGACGTCCCAATACTTCTGCAATACCCTCAAATTTTCCAATACTCAAACCAAACTGATAACGTACTACTGCATAAGTAGATGCCACATAAGTAGCGAGTTTGGAACCTCCTGTACTTGTAGACGGTAGTGAGATTCCTCTACCTACAGACAAAGACTCCATCAGCATCGCCCAGCCTTTTCCAAGTCCATCTTCTCCACCGATGACATCGTCTATACCGATAATGACATCTTTACCTATGAGTGGAGCATTGACAAAGGGTACATTAAGAGGATCATGTCTTTTGGTTTGATCCACCCCTTTGAGTTTGGCATCGACAAGTGCACAGGTAATACCCCTCTCTTCACCCTCACCCAAAATGTTTTCAGGGTCTTTGAGTACAAAAGCAAGTCCTATCACTGTAGCTATAGATGAAAGTGTAATGTAACGTTTGTCAAAGTTCAACCTGATCTTCACTTCACCCTCATCATTTCTAAAAACTACACCATCAGACTGTATGGAACCTGCATCAGAGCCCGCTTCCGGTTCTGTCAAAGCAAAACACGGAATTTCACGTCCGTCTGCCAGTCTAGATAAGTAGTGTTCTTTTTGGGAATCAAGTCCATAGTGTAAAAGCAGTTCTGCAGGACCAAGTGAGTTGGGTACCATCACCGTGATAGCCAGTACTTGAGAATGTGAAGCCAATTTTTCTATGACACAGGAGTGTCCATAAGCAGAAAAGCCAAGTCCTCCATGTTCTTTAGGTATGATCATCCCCATAAATTTGTTTTTCTTGAGGTATGTCCAAACTTTTTTAGGTAAGTCTCTCTCTTCAAATACTTTCCAGTCAGAGGTCATAGCACAGACTTCATTTACTTCATTGTCTATAAAATACTGTTCTTCTTCGGTTAGCGTCGGATAAGGGTTTGCAAAGATCTTTTTAAAGTCAGGTTTACCTGAAAATAGTTCTCCTTCTACCCACACATCCCCTGCTCTTAGAGCTGTTTTTTCTGTGTCAGAGATTTTAGGGAGCAGCCCCTTTTTTTCTATGAAATTAAAGAGGTTTTGAGTAATAAACTTTATGCGTGTAGGTTTGTGAAGGAGCACTACCCCAAGAGTTATAGTTACTACCCACCACCCTACTGAAGCACCAGTGCCCAACAGTAAAACACACAGAGACAAAAACCAAGCCCACAAAGGCACAGCAAAAAATGCTAATCCAATAACAACTATGATCATAAAGAGCAAAAAAGCCATCACAAACCTCCTAGGATTATTTACAGTTTATAATAACACTAGGGGTGTGGATTGGGTGTGGAGTGATCTCTACTGTACCTCATGCTCATGCAAAGTGATACATTTTCTTTCTATGTCATTAGATCAGTTTATTTTTATTTCCTGAGTAAAACAGTTCATTGTTATCTACCATATTTAGTAAAAGTGTTGCTGGTGCAAAACGTTCACCAAACTTCTCTTCAAGTGCAGTAAGACTTGCAACAACATCTGCTATTCCCCGATTGTCCGCATAACGGAGTAAGCCTCCTCTAAAGGCGGGAAAACCTGTGCCCATGACCATTGCCATGTCCAAATAACGCGCATTGTCTACCACACCTTCGTCTAAACATCTTGCAGCTTCATTGAGCATGATGAGTATTGCTCTATCACATATCACTTTGTCATCGAGTACCGCTTTCCCGTCTTGGAGATCATATACTTCTTCATGGTGCGATCTTCTTTTACCTTTATGTAGGTAAAAACCTTTACCATTCTTTTTACCCATATAATTATTTTTGATCATTTTTTGAAGTACAGAGGAAGTCTCCATACGTTCACCATAAGCATCATGTAAAATATCTGAGACTTGTAGACCTATATCTATGCCCACTTCATCAGCCAAAGTAAAAGGTCCCATAGGCATACCAAAATCTGTGAGGAGTTTATCTATGTGTTCTATATTTTCACCTTCTTCAAACATTTTAGCTGCTTCGTTCAAGTAAGGCAGGAGTGTACGATTGACCAAAAATCCTGCACATTCACTTACTTTAATAGGTGTTTTTCCTAATTTTTTCGCTAAAGACACCACTGTTGCCAATGTATCATCAGACGTTTTTTCTCCTGCAATGACCTCAACCAGGGGCATCATGGAAACAGGGTTAAAGAAATGCATCCCGACAAAACGTTCAGGATGTTTGGTATCTTTAGCTAACTCGGTGATGGATAAAGAAGAGGTATTGGTAGCGATGACTGCATCTTCTTTTAACACTTCTTCCAAAGAAGAAAAAACTTTTTGTTTAACAGCTATATCTTCACTCACCGCTTCAACAACTATGTCTATATCACCAAGGCCTTGTAACTCTGTCGTGTAAGTCACTCTATCCATCTTTAAACCTATTTCACGACTAGTAAGACGACCCCTTTTTTTGATACTCTCAAAACTTTTCATCATATGTGCCATGGCAGTGGCGATGCTTTGCATTTTTCTGGATATAAGCCTTACAGGGATATCTTTATGTATCAACGCCCATGCAATACCTGATCCCATCTTACCGACACCCAACACTCCTGCACTTTGTACCTCTTTTGTTTTACCTTTAGAAAAAGTCTCTTTTTTGAGTGCCCCTGAAGTAAAAAATAGTTCTATAAGATTTTTAGATATCTCTGAGGTTGCCAAAGTTTCAAACACCTCAAGTTCTACTTCCAATCCAGCTTCAAGTGACATCGTCAATGTCTCTTCCAAAACATCTATAGCTTTCAAAGGTGCGGGATAATGAGCTGCTGTTTTTTTCATAACGGCAGATCTCGCCATTTTTGCTATTAACATCTTTACAGGCGCTAACGTCTCATACCATTTGATCCCTATGCGTGTCATAGCTACTTTGTTTTCCAATCTACCTGCAAATATCTCTTTTACAAACTCTTCTTTTTTAAATGCTAAATACCCCAAAGGTACAGAAGCATCCACAAGTCCAAGTTTCAATGCCTTCTCCCCTTTAAGACGTTTAGATGCAGTGATGAGCTCTATGGCTTTTGTAAAGCCCACTAAAAGTGGCAGTCTCTGCGTACCTCCCAAACCAGGGATGATCCCTAAACTCACTTCAACCAGTCCAATACGTGTATGTGCTTCGTTGGTAGCGATGCGGTAGTCACAGGCCATAGCCAATTCCAAACCACCTCCTAAACATGCACCGTCTATCACTGCCATGGTTGGATAAGGAAGCTTTTCAAGTGTGTTCAATATCTCTTGACCATGTTTAAGTTTAGAGAGTGTCTCGGTACTGTCTTTAAATGCTTTTATCTCCTTAATATCAGCACCTGCAATGAAAATGTGTTTTTTGGCACTCTCTATGAACAATGCTTTAATGCTTTTATCTTCCTGTAATTGTATGAGTTTCTCTTCCAACTCATACAATGCATCAAAACAAAGAACATTCACTGTAGATTTGGGTGTATCAAAAATAAGTGTTGCTACCCCTCTATCATCCTGTGTTAAATTAAAATACTTCATTACTCCACCTCCAATAACAGTGCAGCACCTTGACCACCACCTATACAGAGGGTGGCAAGTCCACGTTGTTGTCCGCGTTCCCGCAGTTCATGCAAAACAGTTAAGACCAGTCTTGTTCCTGTCATACCCACAGGGTGACCAAGGGCTACTGCTCCACCGTTTACATTGAGTATCTCAGTGTCTATAGCGCCTACTGCTTTGTTCTCATTAAAATGTGTTTTGGCAAACTCTTTGGAAGCAAATGCTCTTTCACAAGCAATAACCTGCGCTGCAAAGGCTTCGTTTATTTCTACAATTTGCATATCTTTCATACCTAAACCTGTTTGTTCAAAAAGTTTATGCGTTGCAAAGACAGGTCCTAACCCCATACGTTTGGGTTCCAGTCCCTCATAGGCATAATCTCGCAGATACCCCAAAGGCTCCAAGTCTCTTTCTTTTGCCTCAGACTCAGACATCAGGATAACGCCAGCCGCAGAATCTGTGATCTGCGAAGAGTTTCCTGCTGTGACTGTTCCATTTCTTCTGTCAAAAAATGCTCTGAGTTTTGCAAGTTTATCCAAAGTCTGTCCCTCACGAATACCATCATCAAAATCCAGATATTTACCAGACAGTTCATCATAGACCACAGCCATACTCTCTTTTAAAAAGCGTCCGGTCAATTTTGCTTTGGCTGCTTTTTTATGACTCCTTAAAGCAAAGATATCTTGCTCTTCCCTGCTTATACCAAAGTCTTGTGCCAGTACTTCAGCCGTGTTTCCCATGAGCAGTCCTGATACAGGATCAGTTAATCCAGACATAAGTCCTATGATAGGTTTTAAAAAGCCAGGTTTAAATCCGAAGAGTGTTCTTATTTTATCTACTACAGTTTTTGAACTTGCAAGTTTAGAAAAAAGACTTGTCATCTTTTCACTATAAACCAAAGGAATGTTAGACATAGACTCTACGCCACCACAAACATAGATTTTTCCTTCACCTGAGTGTATGCGAGAGACTGCTGATGTGATAGACTCCATACCAGAAGCACAGTTACGATGTACCGTTAAAGCCGGAGTGGATTCAGGAAATCCAGCGCGCAATGCAATGACCCTTGCTATGTTTGCAGCATGTATAGGCTGTGCAACATTTCCGATGATGACCTCATCCACCTCATCAAAGCCTAGGGGTGAACGCATCATGAGTTCACGAAAGAGTATAGCTCCCAACTGGTCTGCCTGTATTTTATCAAATCTTCCACCTGCTCTTGCCATAGGTGTTCTCAGTGCTGATATAATAGCTATACGTTCTTTTTGTATTTTGTTGTTGGCTTTTTTATTGTTCACTTGTTTGGTGCTCATATATGCCCTTTATACATCTCATCTATCTCTTCACTATAGACTTCCATCAGATGTGTTTTTGCAAGTTTCATCGAAGGTGTTAAATCCCCTGCTTCTATATCTAACACATCTCCTATGACTTTGAATTGGCGTACACGTTCCCAATGATTAAGTTTTTTGTTGAGACGCTTTACAAAATCATCTGCCATTTTATGAAACTTCTCAGACTCTAAAACTTTTATGGGCGTTGAGTTCATCTGTGTAGCCAAACGTCCTAAAAACTCATGCTCCACAAAAAGCAATGCGACAACATACGGTTTACCGTCTCCCACTATAAGTGCATGTTCAAACCAACCGTTTCCTATCAACTCTTGTTCTATATACACTGAAGCGACAAACTCACCCGTAGAGGTTTTAAAAAGTTCTTTTTTTCTCCCAGTGATCGTTACAAAACCTTCAGAATCTATACTTGCCAAGTCACCCGTGTAGAGCCATCCATCTGTATCTATCGTCTCTCTTGTGGCTTTAGCATTATGGTGATACCCTTTCATGACATTGGGACCTTTGACCAGTAACTCTCCTTCATGAGAGATCTTTATCTTAACATCTGGAAAGGCTTTACCACAGGTACCTACCTTGTTCTTTTTAGGTGTATTTGAAGTAATGACCGGACTAGACTCAGTTTGTCCATATCCCTGGTAAAGAGGTATACCGATATTTAGATAAAATCTGTAAAGCTTGTCTGAAATTGCAGCACCTCCGGAGATCAACATACGCATTCTGCTTCCTAGTGCCTCCCGAAGTTTCGTATAAACGATCTTGTCCAGTATATTGTCTATAAAAGTGGGCTCTTCAAATGGATCTTTGGTACCTGCACGATAAAATGCGAACTTCACAATGGCTTTTTTGATGAAGCTTCCTTCCATAGCTTTGAGTTGCATTTTGAAAAAAACCTTCTCAAGTAATCTTGGTACCACAGTCATCACACTTGGATTGACCTCTTTGAGTAATACTCCCACATTTTTCACATCATCGGCAAAGTAAATACTCAACTCTCTAGAGAGATAAAAGTGCATAACCATGCGCTCAAATATATGTGCAAGCGGTAAAAATGAAAAGGCAACATCTACCTCTCTGTTAAAATGATAGTTCAACGCAGTTGCATGGATCTGAGAAATGATATTTGCATGGGTTAGTTCTACCCCTTTTGGTGTACCTGAAGTCCCTGAGGTATACACAATGGTTGCCAAACTTTTAGGGTTCAATTCTTCCAGTAAAGTATCAAAAAGTCTGGGATTATTTTTGTCTATTTCTTTTCCCTCCTCAATCATTTTTTCAAAACTTCTATACCCTTCTGGTTGAGATCGAACATATATAACTTCAATACTCGCATCTGCCTGATGTATATGTTTTTCCTGTTCGTTATTTTCTATAAATGCGGTATGGATATTGGAGTCTTGAAATTCAAAGAGAAGATTTTGAGAAGAAATGTTTGTAAAAATCGGCACACAAACTGCACCTGAGAGCATTAAAGCGTAATCCAGCATCATCCACTGGACAGAAGAAGAGACTGCAACAGCGATCTGCTTTCCCTGCCATTCATTCTCATGACAAGCCAGAGTCAAGTAGTGTACAGAACGTAAGAACTCTCCTTTAGAGAATCTCTTCCATTCTCCTGCCTCACGATTATGCAGAAAATCGCTTTTATGAGGACTTGCTTCCAAATGTCTGTACAGCTCACCAAAATGTCTGAATTGCGCATACATCACATCTCCTTTGCGCAGAAATCTATAGACTTATATCTAAGCAGTATAAAATGATTGTGTGCATTAGTTGTGTAATTAAGGGGAAGCTTATGATAAAATACCCCATGAAAAAAGAAGAAATAATACAAACACTCAAAGATAACTACAACAGAGACCTACGCAAACAAGTGGTTAAAACCATTTTGGCAGATGAGAAGGAAAAAGATAAGCCAGACTACAAGATCATCAATCAGATTTTTACTTATGTGCTTAAAGAGCTGAACTGGAAAATGGCAGACAATACTAAAGATTGGGACAACACACCACTTGATATCATGGAAGAGACTTTTCCAAAGTTAGAGGGTACCAAATGGTTTGAAGAACAGATACTCACTGCTAAGAAGATGATAGCAATGGAAATGAAAGAGTAAATACCTTTATATCTTAAACCTATAA
>RCND010002194.1_pt1 | contig 10899 bp, 7 predicted proteins | sample 2041351 | NCBI WGS metagenome assembly RCND01 (sample SAMN09708230, study PRJNA481090) | Marine sediment metagenome, whole genome shotgun sequencing project. | biome: marine sediment; feature: ocean; material: sediment; isolation source: Sewage treatment plant 12B marine sediment (STP12B) ...
CATATAGATAAGTTTATTGGAGATGCAATTATGGCTGTTTTTAGAGGGCCTTATCATTTAGATAGAGCTGTTGATGCTGCATTAGCCGTTTGTGAAAAAATAAATGCACTCACAGAAATTGGTGCTGATGTAGGCTATACCCCAAAAGTGTCTATCGGTATTAAAAGTGGTGAAATGGTATCTGGCAATATTGGATCTGCTAGTTTAAAACGTTTAGACTATACGGTCATTGGTGATACCGTAAATACTGCTGCACGTTTGCAAGATGCCGCTAAAGAGAACCAAATCGTTATTTCTGAAGATTGTTATGAAAAATTAAAGGAGTCCTTTAAATGTGAAAAAATAGGAAGTATTACCCTAAAGAATAAGGCTAATCCCATGACTATTTATCAGGTCATGGAATAAAGATTAATAGCTACAAACGATTATTGATTCTTCACACCTATTGCGCTCTTAAATATTCCGTATCTTTTATTTTTAATTTTTTTATATATGAAACTGTTCTTAACTTTCACCATTTCTCTTTTAACCTTAAGTTTATTTTCCCAAGAGAAAACCGTAGCACCAAAATTAGAAAACATCGCTTGGATTGCTGGTACATGGCATGGTGAAGCCTTTGGTGGAATTACCGAAGAAATCTGGAGTAAACCTTCTGGTGGTTCAATGATGGCAAGTTTTAAATTGATTAATGACGGAAAAGTAACTTTCTATGAGATTGAAGTTATTAGAGAAATTGAAAACACATTAATACTTCAACTAAAACATTTTGGACCAGACTTAAAAGGCTGGGAAACCAAAGATGAAACTGTCGATTTCCCTCTAAAAGAAATCACAGAAAACAAAGTCGTTTTTGAAGGCATGACGTTTGAAAAAATATCTGAAGACCAAATGAATATTTATGTAGATATTAAAAATGATAAAGGCGAAGTGGAAGTTGTGAAATTCAATTATAACAAAGACTCAAAATCTAACAAGCCCATCAAACAACTCATCGAAGTCAAAAAAGCTAAAATAAATCCAACAATTGATGGTATAGCTAATGAAGCTATTTGGAGTGCAGCTGAATGGCAACCACTCAATCAATTATGGTTAGGAAATGCTTATACATCTGAAGATTTTCAAGGCAACTACAAGTTAACTTGGACAAACGATGCGCTATATCTTTTAGCCAAAATTAAGGATGATAAACTTATAGATACTAACGCAGATCCTTTAGTCGCATGGTGGGATGATGATTGCTTAGAGATTTTTATTGATGAAGACAACAGTGGCGGTAATCATCAATTTACACATAATGCCTTTGCATATCATATCGCACTAGATGGTAATGTGGTGGATATGTCACCAGAGAAAAAAGGAAAACTCTATAATTCTCATATAGAATCGAAACGTGTAACCACCGGAAGCACATCTATATGGGAAGTTAAAATTTCATTGTTTACGGATTCATATAACGATAATACTGACAATAACCCTGTCGTACTTCAAGCCAATAAAAACATAGGCTTTGCCCTCGCCTACTGTGATAATGATACAAGTAAAAATCGTGAAAATTTTATTGGCTCAATTAAAGTTAAAGGAGATGATAAAAATCGAGGCTGGATCGACTCCAATATTTTTGGAACATTAATATTGACAGATTAAAAAAAGCCATTGGTTATTAACATATATTTAAAGCAGAGTGTTTGTGTAATCACGTATTTTTAGGCTCCTTTATAAAACCATCAAAAATGAAACAATTTCTACTAGTTTTTACGATTCTATTCTCAATTTCATTTCAAGCACAAACGGACGCAAAAATATATGATATTATTGATGCCGTTTCTGAAGAACGCTTACGAAACGATGTCAAAACACTTGCAGATTTTGGCACTAGACACACTTTAAGTGACACCTTATCAGAAACTAGAGGAATTGGAGCTGCGCGTCGCTGGATAAAATCGCAATTCGATACTATTTCTAAAGATTGCGATAACTGCTTAGAAGTTTTTTACCAGAAAGATTTAGTAGAAAAAGGAACGAATCAACGGATTGTAAAAGATGTGATGGTGGTTAATGTTGTGGCTATACAACGCGGTACCAAGTATCCTAATCGATTTATTATAATGAGTGGTGATATAGATTCTAGAGTTACAAATCCTACAGATTTTTCATCAGACTCTCCTGGTGCTAATGACAATGCTTCTGGTATGGCTGGCGCTATAGAATCAGCCCGTGTGCTGTCAAAATACAAATTTGAAAGCAGTATTATTTATGTAGGACTATCTGGTGAAGAACAAGGTCTTTTTGGAGGACAAGGATTAGCTAAATATGCCAAAGAAAATAATTGGGATATCATTGGAGTATTGAATAATGATATGATTGGAAATATATCTGGTGTAGATGGTGTTATTGACAATCGCACATTCCGTATTTTCTCAGAACCAATTACTACAGCCGAAACCGATCCTGAAAAACTGGCACGGCAAGCTAGAGGACGTCGTTTTTACGGTGGTGAAGTCGATGGTATTTCTCGTCAATTAGCACGTTATGTGTTTAAAACTACAAAAACATATATGCCAGAAATGAATCCTATGATGGTCTATCGTTTAGACCGTTTTGGCCGTGGTGGTCATCACAGACCATTTAATGATGCTGGCTTTGCAGGTATCAGAATTATGGAGGCTCATGAAAACTACACACAACAACACCAAGATATACGTACCGAAAATGGTATTAATTATGGTGATACCTTTGAGCATGTTAACTTTCCCTATTGTAAAAAATTAACTGCTGTTAATGCTATAACAATGGCGAGCCTTGCTTCTGCTCCACCTACACCAGACGACGTTGGGATTGGTGGTATAGTAGAACCTTCGGCGAAATTACAATGGAACAAAGTTGAAGGTGCAAAAGGGTATAAAATCTATTGGCGAGATACAACATCTCCTACTTGGGACAATAGTCGTTATGTTGGTGATGTCACAGAATTCACCTTAGAAGGTATAGTCATTGATAATTTCTTTTTTGGTGTCGCTACAGTTGGAGAAGATGGGCATGAGAGTATGGTTGTTTTTCCTAATAAAATAATAAGATAGTATATGAAAAATCTATTAATAGCCATAACAGCTTTACTTGTCTTTTGCAGCTGTGAAGGCCAAGGACTTCTTTCCGAAAAAAACAACTTTACAAGTCAAGATACCTTAAGAGGAAGTATTACTCCAGAGCGTGCCTGGTGGGATTTAACCTATTACCATTTAGATATAGAAGTTAAGCCAGAAGCTAAATTTATTTCGGGCAAAAACACCATTCAATATAAAGTCTTAAAACCTCATCAAGTGATGCAGGTAGATTTACAAGCCCCTTTGGAAATCACCAAGGTGATTCAAGATGGAAAAGAGCTAGAAGTGGTGCATAATGGTAACGCACATTTTATCACATTAAAAACGAATCAACATATTGGTGATATTAACGCAATAGAAATTCATTATAAAGGAAACCCTAAAGAAGCCAAACGCGCACCTTGGGATGGCGGGTTTTCTTGGAAAAAAGACCAAAATGGCAAACATTTTATAGCCACATCTTGTCAAGGCTTAGGCGCTAGTGTATGGTGGCCGAATAAAGACCATATGTATGATGAAGTGGACAGTATGCTGATAAGTGTAACCAACCCAAAAGGGCTAATGAACGTATCTAATGGTCGCTTACGACAATTAGTAGAGCATACAAATAACACAGTGACTTCACATTGGTTTGTAAATAACCCAATAAACAATTATGGAGTCAATGTAAATATTGGTGATTATGTTAATTTTTCTGAAGTCTATGCTGGTGAAAAAGGGAGTTTAGATATGGATTATTATGTGCTAAAAGACAATCTTGAAAAAGCAAAAGCGCACTTTAAAGATGCTCCCAAAATGATGAAAGCTTTTGAGCATTGGTATGGTCCTTATCCTTTTTATGAAGATAGTTTTAAATTGGTTGAAGTGCCTTATTTAGGTATGGAACACCAAAGCTCTGTCACTTATGGCAATCAATATATGAAAGGCTATTTAGGTAGAGATTTATCTGGTACTGGTTGGGGTTTAAAATTTGATTTCATTATCATACATGAAGCTGGCCACGAGTGGTTTGCTAATAATATCACCTACAAAGATGCTGCAGATATGTGGATACATGAAGGTTTTACAGCCTATTCTGAAAATCTATTCTTGGACTATTATTACGGCAAAGAAGCTTCTGCTGATTATGTTATTGGCACTCGTGAAAACGTGCAAAATGACAAGCCTGTTATTGGTATTTACAACGTAAATAATGAAGGTTCTAGCGACATGTATTATAAAGGCGCAAATATGCTTCATACAATACGTCAACTTATAAAAGATGATGAAAAATGGAGACAAATACTTCGGGGCTTAAATTCAGAATTCTATCATAAAACAGTAACTACAAAGCAGATTGAAGACTATATCAGTCAACAATCAAACATTGATTTAACAGCGTTTTTCAATCAGTATTTACGGGATATTAGAATTCCAATCTTTGAATTTAAAATAGAAGATGGTGCACTTATATATCACTATGCAAACATAGTTGATGGTTTTGATATGCCAATTCAGATTGAAACTAGAGATGAAACGCAATGGATATTTCCAAAGGTCGAATGGCAAACTTTGCCTTTTACCGGTACAGAATTAGAAGTGGATAGAGACTTTTACGTTTTATCTAAAAAGCTGTAATTCTGGAAATTCCTGAATTTCATTTTGAGCGTGGCACTGATTTTTATGATTGGTTATTACAAAATCACAATAATTATAAAGCTGCATATCTTATATTTTATAAGCTAGAACTAAACGTACCCACTATGCGCTGGGAAGAAGCAGTTAGAGTAGCCCTCTGTTTTGGTTGGATTGATTCTACAGTAAAAAGTTTGGGTAACGGTAAACGTAAACAATACTTCTGTCCTAGAAATCATAATGGTGTTTGGAGTGCCGTAAACAAAAAACATGTTGAAGAGCTTATAGCTTTAGGATTAATGCAAGCCCAAGGCTATAAACTTATAGAAATTGCCAAGGAAAATGGTAAATGGACGGAAATGGACGCTGTTGAAAATGGTATCATTCCAAAGGCGTTACAAATTGCTTTTGATAATAACCAAAATGCCTTTAATAATTATTTGAACTTTTCGAGAGGTTATCGCAAAAGTTATTTGTCTTGGTTACATAGCGCAAAACGGGAAACAACACGGCAAAAAAGAATCGCAGAGATCATAAGGCTTTGTGAAGCGAATATTAAAAGTCGTGATACTTGGTAAACCATTTCATTTTTCTCAAATCAAACTATCTAGTTTAAAAGACTATAACACCAATTACTTAGTCTCCTACAAGGTTTTTAAAACCCTGTAGATTTTTATTTAAGGCTCTAATACACTCATAAAACGTGAAAATCTATTCATAGATTTGATATAAGTAGGTCTAGACAGCAGATTAACTTCTCTTTAAGATTCTATATTCAACGAATTCTTTAGATTCGCAGTTAATGTAATTCAGTGAAAAAGAAAAATACATCTTTAGCAAAATCTACACGTTGGTACAGAAAAGCACATCGCTTTGTCGCTATTCCGTTATTACTTTTTATCATTATAATGAGTGCTACTGGACTGCTATTAACCTGGAAAGCCGAACTTAGTTTTAAACCCGCGACTGCTGAAGCATTATCAAATGGCCGGACTTTGGTACCACTAGAAGACATAGAACGAAATGCCATACGATATATAGATAGCTTAAAGTTATCCAACGCTATAAATAGAATAGATTACAGACCAGGCAAAGGCATTGCCAAAGTTAGGTTTGAATCGCATTTTACCGAATTACAAATCGACTGCTATACAGGTAAGGTTATTTCGGAAGCCACCAGAACTTCTGATATTATTGAAATGATTCATGATGGATCAATTGTGGATTATTTGTTTAATTCCAACAAAACACCAACTAAGCTCTTATATTCCACCCTGATTTCATTGGGAATTTTGTTTATCTCCTTTAGTGGATTTTGGTTATGGCTAAAACCAAAACAGATAAAGAAGAATAAAAGCATCGGCTTAAAAGAATAAACTGTCATTGTGAACACTACTGAAATCAAAATATATTTTGATTGAAAGTATTTTACGACGTAAATGGCAATCTTATTATAAGATTGCCGCGTCCTTCGTCCTCGCAATGACAGTTTTATTGTAGGTTATTTACAAACCACTTATATAACTTCCATAAGGATCTTGAAACTGTAAGCCTTCCGAATAACGATACTTACTTAATTTCTTAAACTGCACTAATCCCCAAAGAATAAATTCTTTTTCAAAATACACATCTCTTGGATCAATTTCTGGCTGGTAATCTGCAATTAAAGCGTCTAAAGGTTTTATGGCATCTAACTTAGCTTTATATGTCGCATCATCATATTCATCTAATAACTCAAAGCCATCACCATTGAAAAACCATGATATTAAATCATCATAAGGCGTTTCATCATCTTGTTTTTCTAACTTTTCAACTTTAGGAAAATAATTAGGGAACAACGTTTTAACAGCTTCTTCCATTAAAGCATTGGCTACAAAATCAGCCCCCTCTTGTTCTCCTTCATAAACCAATTCTACTTTCCCAGTTATTGCTGGAATAACACCAATAAAATCCGACAATCTCACCGACGTTTTATCATCACCAGAGATTAATGCGCGTCGTTCTGCAGTACTTAGTAAGTTTTCAAAAGCAGTAATACTCATACGTGCACTCACACCACTTTTTATATCGACATATTCGCTTTCTCTTGCTTCAAAACTTATTTGTTCTAATAAATCTTTTGCTAATTCTGGTACATAAACGGATTCTGCTTGTCGCTCATCCAATTTGGCTTCTTGTGCCGTAATAGTTCGAGCTGTTTCAACAGATTCAGGATAATGGGTTAGTATCTGTGAACCAATTCTATCTTTTAAAGGCGTTACGATACTTCCTCTGTTGGTGTAATCTTCAGGATTCGCCGTAAATACAAATTGCATATCTAATGGTAAGCGTAACTTAAAGCCTCTAATTTGTATATCTCCTTCTTGCAAAATATTGAATAATGCGACTTGAATACGCGCTTGTAAATCTGGTAATTCATTAATTACGAATATGCAACGATTTGCACGAGGTATCATTCCGTAATGAATCACACGATCATCTGCATAACTCAACTTTAAATTTGCCGCTTTAATAGGATCAACGTCTCCAATAATATCAGCTACAGTAACATCTGGAGTTGCTAATTTTTCAGCAAATCGGTCATTACGATGTAACCATGTAATTGGAGTATCATCACCTTTCTCTGATATTAATTCTAAAGCAAATCTTGAAATTGGAGCTAATGGATCATCATTAATTTCAGAACCTTCAACTACTGGAATGTATTCATCCAACAAATTTACCATCATACGCGCCAAACGCGTTTTTGCTTGTCCTCTCAACCCTAATAAATTAATATTATGTCGCGACAGTATAGCACGTTCTAATTCAGGAATTACGGTATTTTCATAACCATGAATCCCTTCAAAAGTGGTGACTTTATTTTTAATGTTTTCAATTAAATTATCTCTCAATTCATCCTTTATGGATTTTGTCTGATAACCTGCTTTTTTTAATTCGCCTAGTGTTTTTATTGTTTCTATTTTCATGTTTATTTTTTAGAGCAGAGATTATAGATAAAAGTAAATAGACTTAACAACTCGTCTTTTCTCTTTTCTATCCTCTTTATTCTTTAATCTTTTTAACTATCCTTTAATTCTTTTTTTTCTATTGTTTTCGTAATCTTCAAATATCATTTCGCCAAGCCCTTTCAATCCTGTATAAAACGCTTTACCTCTATTCGCTTTTGTAAACGCTCTAATAAATTGCATTAAATACGGATCTTCAGCAATCATAAATGTTGTAATAGGAATATGTAAACGTCTTGCCTGTTGTGCCATAGCGTAACACTTATTGGTGATAAAGGGATCTAAACCATTACTATTTTTATAATACTGTCCATCTGGCATACGCAAACAACTTGGTTTGCCATCTGTAATCATAAAGATCTGCTTATTCGTATTACGCTTTCTGCGCAACATATCCATTGCTAATTGCAATCCTGCAACTGTATTAGTATGATAAGGACCAACTTTTAAATAGGGTAATTCTTTTATTTTTATTGGCCAGGCATCGTTTCCAAATACTAAAATTTCTAAGGTGTCTTTTGGGTAACGCGTTGTAATTAATTCGGCCAGAGCCATGGCTACTTTTTTGGCGGGCGTAATCCGATCCTCACCATAAAGAATCATACTGTGACTTATATCAATCATAAGTACTGTACTCATTTGGCTTTTGTGCAAGGTTTCTTCAACAACCAAATCATCTTCTGTAAGACTGAAATCACCGATACCATTATTAATTTGGGCATTTCGAATACTTTCCGTCATAGATACTTTATCTAAACTATCCCCAAATTGATAGGCTCTAAAATCTCCTGTATGCTCGTCTCCAAGACCTACTCCTTTACTTTTATGATTACCAGAACCACTGCGCTTAATCTTTCCGAAGATATGATCGAGTGCTTGTTGTCTAATGGCGCGTTCAGTTTTCGCAGTAATTGTAATTCCTCCTTCACCTGTTCCGTTAGGATCTAATTCCTCTTGGATATAACCCTTGTTCTTTAAATCTTCAATAAAATCATCAATGGTATATTCTGGAGTCGTTAACTTATATTCCTTATCGAGTTCACGTAACCAATCGATAGCTTCATCAAAATCGCCAGAGGTATGCGTAATGAGCTCTTTAAAAATCTCAAAGAGTTTTTCAAAAGGGGATTGATTGGGTGCTTCGTAGGTTTTAAATACAAAACCCGATTTGTTTGGTTTTTCTTTCATAGCTTTTTTTAACGCGTCTCAACATTTTCTGTTTCCTGAAAAATGTTGAGACGAGTTAAGGTAAAAATAGTGCTTTTTAGAATCAAAAAATAGTAAGAAGAACAACTTAACAACACATTAAGAATTCTATCAATTCTTTTCCTTAATTTTAAGCATTACTTAACTAACCTCTATAAAATGAAACGTTTTTTCTCAATTGTTATGCTGTTCTGCGTAACGCTTCTTTCTGCACAAGAATTTTCAATGGACATGCTCAAAAATATGGCACCACGAAATATTGGCCCTGGTGGTATGTCTGGTCGTGTAACTGCTATTGATGTGGTTACTAATAATCCAGATGTAATGTACGTTGGTACAGCTTCTGGTGGTCTATGGAAGTCTAATTCTGGAGGTATAACATGGGAACCCATTTTTGAAAAAGAATTAACGGCTTCTATTGGTGCTGTTGAGATTCAGCAATCTAATCCTAGTGTGATCTGGGTTGGTACAGGTGAAGGCAATCCTCGTAACTCGCTTAATGGTGGTTATGGTGTTTATAAATCCCTTGATGGTGGAAAAACATGGATGGCTATGGGACTTGAAAAAACTAGACACATCCATAGAATTATTGTAGATCCGACAAATCCAGATGTGGTGTATGTTGGTGCTATAGGTTCTCCTTGGGGAGAGCATCCAGAACGTGGTGTTTTTAAAACCACGGATGGTGGTAAAACTTGGAATAACATATTATTTGCAAATAATAAAACCGGAGTTGCTGATTTGATAATGGATCCAACCAATCCTAATAAATTGATTGCTGCTATGTGGGAACATAAAAGAGACCCTTGGTTCTTCAATTCTGGAGGAGAAGGTTCAGGTTTACATATTACACATGATGGCGGAAAAACTTGGAAAAAAATTACTGAAGACGATGGCTTTCCTAAAGGAAATTTAGGACGTATTGGTGTTGCCATTGCTCCAAACAAACCAAATATTATTTATGCACTTGTAGAAGCTAAGAAAAATGCACTTTATAAAAGTGAAGATGGCGGTTTTAAGTGGAAAATGGTTAATGATAAAAATGATATCGGTAATCGTCCTTTTTATTATTCTGAAATCTATGTAGATCCACAAAATGAAAACAGAGTGTATTCTGTATTTACTTATATCAATGTATCTGAAGATGGCGGAAAAAACTTTACGCAATTAATGCCTGCTTATGGTGTGAGCAATGGAGTACATCCAGATCATCATGCCTGGTGGATTCATCCTACGGACGGAAGTTTCATGATAGATGGTAATGACGGAGGAATGAATATCACCAAAGATGGAGGGAAAACTTGGCGTTTTATTGGGAACTTACCGGTTGCACAATTCTATCATATTAATGTAGATAACGAATATCCATACAATGTATATGGAGGTATGCAAGACAATGGATCATGGAGAGGACCAGCTTACGTTTGGAGAACCCAAGGCATAAGAAATAGTTATTGGCAAGAGATTAGTTTTGGTGATGGTTTTGATGTTATTCCAGATAGAGATGATTCGCGCTATGGTTGGTCTATGAGCCAACAAGGCTATGTTAGTCGATACGATTGGCAAACAGGTAATAATTATGGTGTCAGACCAACACATTCAGATCCAGATGTAAGACTACGTTTCAACTGGAATTCTGCAATAAACATTGATCCATTTGATAATAGTACATTATATTTTGGAAGCCAATTTGTCCATAAATCAACAGACAAAGGCGAAACTTGGAAGGTAATCTCAGCTGACCTATCTACCAACGACCCAGAGAAACAAAAGCAGTCTGAAAGTGGAGGATTGAGCATGGATGCTACAGGAGCTGAAAATCATACCACCATTTTAGTCATAGAACCATCTGTCCTAGAAAAGGATATGCTTTGGGCTGGTACTGATGATGGTCGCGTACATTATACAACAGATGGAGGAAACTCTTGGACAGACGTTTCTAAAAATATTAAAGGTCTACCAGCAGGTAG
>RCND010002196.1_pt1 | contig 10897 bp, 10 predicted proteins | sample 2041351 | NCBI WGS metagenome assembly RCND01 (sample SAMN09708230, study PRJNA481090) | Marine sediment metagenome, whole genome shotgun sequencing project. | biome: marine sediment; feature: ocean; material: sediment; isolation source: Sewage treatment plant 12B marine sediment (STP12B) ...
CGCAAGGTGACGACAGGCAGGGAAGAAAGGGAAGTTGCTGTAGATGAAGAATATATCAAACGATCTGTGTTCGACCCCAGTGCCGATGTGGTTGATGGATTTAACAAGGGTTTGATGCTTTCCTACGATGGCATGGTCACCGAACAGGAGGTGGATCTGATCATCGAATACCTGAAAGCACTGAATGAATAAGTTTCTTAAGCTGGGCAAAGCAAGCATTGCTGTTCCCGTGGCTCTGACAGCTTTCCTGGGATATTTTATGGCCAGATCTGTCCTGGATCTGGAAGTCATTTATACCATCGCCGGCGTATTTCTGCTGGCCATGGGTTCCGGTGCCCTGAACCAGGTACAGGAACGCCGGACCGATGCACTTATGAAGCGTACCGCCGGACGGCCCCTGCCATCCGGAACTATTTCCCTGCAATCGGCCCTTGTATTTGTGGTCCTTTCATCCGCTGCAGGCACCTTCTTTTTGCTCCTTACCGGATCGCTGACTGCAAGTGTACTGGGACTTTTTACCCTGGTCTGGTACAACCTGGTCTACACCCCCCTGAAAAAACGAACAGCTTTCGCCGTACTCCCGGGTGCCCTGATTGGGGCTCTTCCGCCGCTTATCGGGTGGACTGCTGCCGGGGGGGAGCTCCTGGATATGGAAATTCTGGCAGTAGCCTTTGTGCTTTTCATGGGACAGATGCCCCATTACTGGCTCTTGCTTTTGAAGATAGGCAGTGAATTTGAGGAAGCCGGGCTACCTTCGATCACCTCTTTGCTGGATGCCCGTCAGATCCGAAACCTCAGCTACACCTGGATAGCCGCCACCGGAGTCTCTGTCCTGATGCTGCCGGCCACTCCGGTGATCACTCACAGGGTGGCCTCCATAGTACTTATCAGTACCACTGTGGCTTTTCTGATTCGCATGTTTCTTCTATCCTATCGTGGCAACCTGGTGAGCCATTGGAAAAAGGCTTTTATTACTGTAAATTTGTTTTACCTGACCATTATCCTTGTGCTTATTGCAGATCATATGTTCTGAATCAATACAAACCTGAAACCCTGATCATGATGAAAAAAGTATTTGCATTACTCCTTGTACCACTTCTGATGTCTGCCTGTATACGCGTAAACTCAGAATCTGAAAACGCACCGGAACCAGACCCGAAAACAGACGGGGCATTTATCCATATCAGCAAAGGTTCGGCCGATACCCACACTGTACTGATGGCCCTTATGCTCGCTGATAAATTCTCCACATCCAATGATGTTCTGGTATTCTTCGATAAAGATGGGATTGAAATGGTCACTGAAGATGCGCCTAATCTGGAGATGGATCCCTTCGATGCTTCTGACGATATCTTTAAGCGCCTGGTTGACCTGGATGTGACCATCCTGGCCTGTCCCGCATGCATGAAGGTGGCGGGTATCACGGAGGCTGACCTGAGGGAAGGTGTTCAAATGGCCGAGAAAGAGCAGTTTTTTGACTTTACTGAAGGGCGGATCCTTACCATGGACTACTAGCTCGTTCCAAAATTAGATCTGAATCATAAAATAAAAGACACATGAAAAGAATCCTGATGTTATTGCTGGCCGCTGCTCTGATGAGCGGCTGTAGCACCAAGCCCAAAGCTGAGGCGGAAACTACCACCGAAGCCCCTGATGCGTCCATCGAATGGACCGTAGTAAAACTGGATGTGGAAGGCATGACCTGCGATGGCTGCGAAAATGCCATCAAGGCAGGTATTGAATCCCTGGAAGGCATTGCCGGAGTTGAATCTTCCCATGAAGAGGGCTGGACCGAAGTTAAATACGATGCCACTGCCACCTCGGTGGAGGACATCAAGGGCAAGATCACCGACACCGGCTACACGGTGAAGGAGGATATCTAGCCAGCCCCTTTAAGCGAGAGGATGAATATGATTAGGCTTGATAGACGAAGCCTAATGGATAAAGAGGGACAGAAAGCCCATGTAGAGTACCGCATCAACTGTGAGACGGTAGAAGTCGTCTTTCCTGAAACGTGAAGGATAGTAGAGTACCAGCAGGAGAATGGTTGCCATGCCAGTAAGGATTAATGCAAACTGAGAGAAGCGGTCCACGTCAAAAATCAGGAACTGGAGCAGGAAGAGCAGGGAAATGGCAATGGCGGTGCCCAGGATCATGTTTTTCGTACGCTTAGCTCCCATCTCCCTGGCCATGGACGTAAGTCCCAGCCGGGCATCCAGCTTGATATCATAGAGGGAGATCACACCCAGATTCATCAGGAGGACCCCGGCAAATATCAGGGCGATCATCCCATGACCCGCTTCAAAACTGTGCTCAAAGACAACAGCCGGACCCAGCCACGTTCCTGCCATATAAAGGATCAGCACGAAAACCTCACCCGGAATACGCAGCACTTTGTTTTTCCTGAGTACATGTCGCATGGCATAGAAGAGCAGCACCAATCCGGCCAGGACCAGTGCATATTTCATAAGCTCCTTGTCCAGGAGGTTAATAATCAGCATGGAATCCACAAGGGCAACCGCCCCCAGGGAGAATCTAAGTACCTTGCGATTCTTCAGCATAAATATATGCATCTCGCGTTCCACCTTTTTTCGGTGTCTCCAGGCATCCAGCATATGATCGCCTGTATATAGCAACCAGACGGTCATGGCAAGGGTGAGCCACCATACCCAGCCCGGATTTTTTCCAAAAAGCTGTGCAGCAAAACATGAAGAAGCCAGGGCTCCCAGAACAATATCAAGACTGAGAAAATGGAAATGCCGGTATAATTTCATTCAGAGAATCTGTAAAGAAAGAGGCGAATTTAAGAAAACTTCCCGGATCTTAGGTGTGGTGGTTTTTACACTCATCCAGATAGGGGTGATTGACAGGGTAGAGTCCGGCCCTGCTCAGCACCCATCCTGTAACCAGCATAAACAATCCGGCGAATCCAACAAAGGTTCCAATCTCCTGGAATCCCAGTACCTGTGCACCCACAATCCCCGGGAAAATCTGGATATAAAGATCGATGAACTGTCCTATGATCAGGAAGGGAATCACAATTTTAAGGACAGTCTTGTTCCGGGCGGTTGCCTTGGGCATCAAGAGTACAAAGGGCAGGAACCAGTTTATTGCAATGTTTGCAAAGAAAAAGAACCTCCACCCTTCACCCCTGATCCGGGGTATGAAATAGGCGGTCTCCTCGGGAATATTCCCATACCAGATAATCATAAACTCGGCAAACCAGAAGTAACCCCAGATAATGCAGAGCATGAAAATATAGCGGGAGAAATCGCCCAGGTGACTGCCATTCAGAAAGGGGAAATGGCCCCTCTGGTTCATTAACAGGACAATAAATGTGATTACAATGGCGGCATGATGAAAGGCGGCAACAAAGTTCCTGATGGCAAATATGGTGCTGTACCAGTGGGCATCGATGGACATGACCCAGTCGATCATGGCAAAGGAGAAGGTAATGATCACAATGAAAATGAATACTTTGGAACGTTGTTCCAGCTTCTTAAAGATTTCCAGTCCGCCCACCCGGTCTTCCTTCAGGGAGAGGCGGCGGATAATCACAAACATCAGTATCCAGAGTGCAAAATAGACTAGCATGCGAAGAATCCAGAAGGGCAGGTTCAGGTAGGGTGCCTTGTGGGCCAGCAGGGCATCGTGTTCCATCACATGGGGATCTGACCAGTGGTAAAGTGAATGGGCCCCAAATATCATCACCAGGAAAAGTACTCCTGCCACGGGCAGGAACCCCGCCATGGCCTCAGGGACACGAATAAACCCGGCCGACCAGCCCGAATGGGTGACCCGCTGGATGGAGGCAAACAGAAGGGCCCCGACAGCCAGTGAGACAAAATAGACATTGTTCAGCAGGATATTTGCCCAGGCACGCTGAGTATCCCCGGAAAAAGCCATAAGCAGTGCAGCGATACCCACCACGATCATCACCAGGCAAACAATGATATAGATACGTGATAATTTGATTTTCTCTTCCATTGTAAGTGTTTTTGGCCGTCTACTTTTGCAGCTTAGTCCGAATATGCAAGATGATCTTCCACCGCTCGTCAGGGCTTATCATCCCCCCATGTGCACCCATAATTCCGTAGCCCACCGTTATGGAGTGGTAAATTTCCCCGTCTCTTAAAGCTTTGACCTGATCATTGATCAGGCTGGCCGGTGGATAAGGGTAGCGTTTGCTGGTAAAGAGATAGCCCTGTCCATCACCGGCAGGTCCATGGCAGGAGTTACAAAAAACCTCGTAAGCTGCCAGGCCCCCGCTCAGGTTCTCTTCAGTTAGCTCCAGGGGATTGACCAGAGCCTCCCCGGCTGCAAGCCGGTCCTCATCGCTCTTCTCCCATGCAAAGGGGACCATCCCCCGGGGCACGGTGCCCTCCACCGGTACCCGCATGGTCATGTTATCGCTGAAATTGGGATTGGGGGAATAGGATTCGTAGGCATCGGAGTAATACATGCCGGGCATATAGTCCCAACCCGTACTGGACCGGGTACGGTCGCAGGAGAATAGCGCCAGGGCAATCACGGAGCATATCAGTATGTTTCTCTGTCTCATAATAGTTACTTTTCGATCACTTCAATGGCACCAGTCTCATTCATGACCCTTGTGGCCTTCACGGCATCGGCCCGCTCCTTATTCACCAGAATTACAAATTTATCGTCGGTGGCCTCGGGATGATAGATGGGTTTCTCATTGGATGGCCAAAGATTGGCCCGCCAGGAGAAGGTGAACAGGCTCAGAATAGTAATGCTGAATATGACCAGGATAATGGTGATCACCAGGAAAGAGGGGAAGGCAGAGCTGGGCTTTCCACCATAATTCAGTGGCCAGTCGATCACTGCCGTATAGATCAGGAAAGCCAGCACCCCGATGGTGGCAAAGAGGCCATAGAACCATCCCACAATGGTGATCCTGGATTTTCTTCCATGATTCTCCAGGACTTCATGGACCGGGTAGGGGGTAAAGACATCCTCGATTTCTATCTCCTGCTCTTTCATCTTTCTGAAGGCAGAGAGCATGGTCTCTTCTGCATCAAAAACACCGATCAGATATGCTGCATCCATAGTTTTAGCTTCCTTTTGATTTAAGCTGGTACTTATTCACCGCTTTCACTTCACTGATGGCGATCATGGGGATGTATTTAAAGAACAACAACACGCCAAAAATAAAGATCCCCAGTGTTCCCAGGAACATAGCAACCTCCACAAAAGTGGGTGTATAGGTGGCCCAGGTGGAGGGTAGATAATTGTTAGAGAGTGAAGTGACCACGATGTTAAAGCGTTCGAACCACATACCCACATTGATCAGGATGGAGATGATAAATACGATAACAAAGTTGCTCCTGATTTTCTTGAACCACATTAACTGGGGAACAAGTGCATTGAAGACAAACATGGCCCAGAACTGTTTGGTGAATTCTCCTGTGATCCGGTTATGAAAGAAGGTGAAAATCTCATACTCATTCCCGGAATACCAGGCCAGGAAGATCTCGGTCAGGTAGGCCGTACCCATGATCAGCGAAACAAAGACCAGGATCTTAGCCACCTTGTCCAGGTGGGCATCGGTCACATAATCCTGCAGCTTGTATATCTTCCGCAGGATAATCATCAGGGTCATTACCATGGCAAAGCCAGAGAAGATGGCCCCCACCACAAAATAGGGCGGGAAGATGGTGGTGTGCCAGCCCGGCTCCACGGAGACCGCAAAGTCGGTGGAGACAATGGAGTGCACCGAGACCACCAGCACTGCGGCAATCCCTCCCAGAATATAGCTCAGGCCCTCGTAGCGTTTCCACTCACCTGTGGAGCCCCGCCAGCCCATGGCAAAGAATCCGTAAGCGGCTTTCTTTACTTTCGATTTGGCATTGTCACGGATGGTGGCAAAATCGGGTATCATCCCCAGGTACCAGAAGGAAGCCGAGATCAGCAGGTAGGCCGAGATGGCTATGAAGTCCCAGAAAAGGGGTGAGTTGTAGTTCACCCAGAGCGGACCGCGTGTATTGGGATAGGGAAAAATAAAGAATGCATTCCAGATCCGGCCCATATGCAGCGCCGGGAAGATGGCGGCACAACCTACGGCAACCACCGTCATGGCTTCCGCAGCGCGGTTGATGGATGATCTCCACTCCTGCCTGAGTATCAACAGGAAAATGGAAAAGGCGGTACCGGCGTGACCGATCCCGATCCACCAAACAAAGTTGATGATGGCCCAGCCCCAGCCCACCGTATTGTTGACCCCCCAGACGCCGATGCCCGTGGAGATGGTCACATAGATGGACCAGAAACCCAGCAGCATCATGATGGAACTGATGCCCAGTCCCACGATCCACCAGAATTTGGGGCGGGCATAAAGGGGAGAGGTAATATCTGCCGTGATATGGCTCAGGGATTTATTTCCCAGTATCAGCGGGCCCCTGATTTCCGTATTATACATATATGCGGTTTTGCTTGTTATCCATGTTGTTCATCTGTATTGGGGTCCGGCTCCACATTCCTTATCCTGGTCATATATCCCACCGAGGGAAGGGTATGAAGCTGTTCCAGCAGGTGGTAGGTTCGCTCTTCTTTCTTCAGTTTGCTCACCTGTGATTCCGGATCATTCATATTGCCGAAAACCAGTGCCCCCGACGGACACGATTGCACACAGGCGGGCTGTACCTCCCCGTCCTGCAGGGCCCTGCCCTCCATTTTGGCTTCGAGTTTCTTCTCCTGGATGCGCTGCACACAAAGCGAGCACTTTTCCACCACTCCCCGTTCACGCACGGTTACATCAGGATTCAACACCAGTCTGGAGAGCTCGCTGTTCTGATTAAAATCGAACTTCTCGTTGTCCATGTATTTAAACCAGTTGAATCTCCTAACGCGGTATGGACAATTATTTAAACAGTACTTGGTCCCGATGCATCTCACATAGGCCACCTGGTTCAGGCCCTCGTTGCTATGCATGGTGGCTGAAACAGGGCAGACATTCTCGCAGGGGGCGTTGTCGCAATGCTGACACATGACCGGCTGGCGAAATACCTTTGGGTTGTCGGGATGTTCACTAAAATAACGATCGATACGCATCCAGTGCATGATTCTGCGATTCTTCACCTCCTCTTTCCCCACAGTGGCAATATTGTTTTCGGCAATGCAACTTACCACGCAGTTGTTACACCCGGTACACTTGTTCAGATCAATCATCAGACCCCAATGGAAGCCGTCAAACTTCGCTTCGGGATAAAGGGTCTGTTGATGCGCCTCAGCCTCCAGATGGAAGTGGTTACCGGCCGATGGATCGGCCTGGTATTGCTTCAGAGTGGTTTCCCTTACAATGGGCCTCCCTTCCATGGTATGATGGGTTTGGGTGCGGGCAATGGGATATGTCTTTTCGGTAAGCTCCAGGGTGATCCGGTCATTGGTATATTCACGGTATCCGTTCTTGTTGCTTACCCACCCGAATGCATTCACCCCAACTCCATCACCAACTTTTCCTGCCTTTTTCCTGCCATAGCCCAATGCCATGGATACTGTTCCCCTGGCCTGGCCCGGCTGCACCAGCACAGGTAGCTCAACACCGTCTATGGCAACTACCATCTCATCCTGTAAGCCTTTCTCCTCAGCATCGGCAGGAGATACGGTCAGGTAGTTGTCCCAGCAAGCTAAAGTAACCGGGTCGGGCAACTCCTGGAGCCATGGGTTATTGGCATAGCGCCCGTCGTTCAGGGCCACGGTGGTATAGAGCGTAAGTGTCAGGTCCGTCTCAGTGGGATGTAGCTCTACTTCAGGGGGTACATACGATTCAGGGCCGGGGAATGGACCGGGTGCCTCGTAGTATCCTGCCTGGAGGGTCTTCACCCACCAGTCTTCATTGTCTTTCTTTTCCGCCTGCGGGGGAGCAATGTTGTTTTGCCACCAGAATTTCACCAGATCCTCATAGCTTTTCTCTTCCCCGGCCCAATTAAGCAGTGAATCCTGCCAGGCCCTGCTATTAAAAAGGGGGTGTATGCAAGGTTGCTGAAGACTGTAAGAACCAAAGAGCGGTTCAGCATCTCCCCAGGCTTCCAGGTAATGATGATCGGGACAGACTAACTGACAGGCACTGGCCGTTTCGTTGAGAGCCGAACCCAGATAGGCCGTAAAACCCGCCTTTTTCAGCGCTTCAAACCCACCCAGACTGTAGATGGGATTCACATTGACCATTAGCAGGTTATCCACCTGGCCGGCCTTTAATTCCTCCACAAATTCTGAGAATTGCCGATCGTCTCCCTGCTTGAGCATGATGCTACGCTCCAGGTCTAGGGTCGATCCGTAATTATCAAGCATATGGTTGATCCCCGCAACCATCTTCTGCACATTGGGATTATTTGAACCACTCACCACAATGGACTTTCCCTTATTCTCCAGCAATGCAGCCACCAGCTCATCCACAGAGATAACACAGGGGGGAGCTGAAACATTGGGCTGGGCGGTGGCAGCTGCCAGTTTGTTATAAATGGCTGCAAGCATCAGCTCCGCTTCGCCCGGGGTAACCGGAATACGTTCATCGGCACAGGATCCTGTCATGGAAAGGCCCGATTCAACCTGAACATGCCTGGACATATGGCGATGTTCGCTGCTCACAGTACGATTGGCAGCATAGCCCCTGGCAAACTCAACCGGCGCAATCCATGTACCCAGGAAATCTGCATCAAAACTCAGGATGTAATCAGCCCTGTCAAAATGGAATCCTGGTATCTTCGAAACACCAAAGAGATCCATGTGGGCGTCCCGGATTCCGGATGCAGAGACTTCATCGTACTGGATCCACCGTGCCTCAGGATGGGCCAGTAAAAATTTTCGCAGAACCTCTCTTGTAGAGGGACTAATAATAGTAGGAGTAAGCAACACGGTGTTCCCTCTATCCGCTAACCTGCTTTTCATCCAGGTGTCCACCTCATCCCAGGATATATGATTAGCACTTAATTCAGGCTCCTTAAACCGGGCATCGTCATAGAGATTAAGCACGGAAGCCTGGACCCTGGCGCTGGTTCCGCCAAGGGAAACGGGACTCTGGTGGTTCCCTTCAATCTTGATGGGGCGTCCATCACGTACCTTCACCACCACGCTGCAGTACTCGGTGCCATCAAAAAACGTGGAAGCATAGTAGTTGGCTTTTCCGGGCACGATCTCTTCTGGCTTAATCAGGTAGGGAATAGCTTTCTGAATGGGTTTCTCACAACTGCTGACCAGGGCTGCGGTCCCGAAAGAGAATCCCATCAGCTTCAGAAAATCACGACGCGATGCACTGCCATCCACCGCCTTGCTGTCGAGCAGGTCCAGTACGACATTCTTATGTTTCTCTTCATCGCCACGCTCCTCCTCAGGAATCCTGCCAACTTTGTACTCTTCAATACTTCTCCAATGCTTTTCCATGGGTATTGCTTGGTTTAATAGTGACATTTGGAGCACTCGGTTCCCCCGGTCAGTTCGGCAGTGACCCGGTCAATCTCCCCTGATTCTATGCGCTTATGAAGCTCCTTGTATTGTGTGTAAAACTCGTTGTCAAAAAACTGTATTTCGGTGTCGCGGTGACAATTGATGCACCATCCCATGCTCAGGTCGGAGACCTGCCTTACCCGATCCATTTCCTCAATGGGACCGTGACAGGTGGTACATTCGATCTCTGCAAGACTCACGTGTTGTGCATGACTGAAGAAGACATGGTCCTGCAGATTATGTACCCTGATCCATGGTATTGCTGCTCCCTGTTCATGGGCATCCACCAGCTTACTTATCTGGTGCATCCCTGAATGGGACCCATTCCGCACTATGGAGTGGCAGTTCCAGCAAACATCCACACCGGGAATTCCGGCATGCCTGGACTGGTTCACCGTGGTGTGGCAATACCTGCAATCGATCTGATTATCGGCTGCATGCACCACATGTGAAAACTTGATGGGCTGATCTGGTTCGTAAAGCTCCTGCCTGCCCAGGGAAGTTCCTGCTTCATACAGGAGTTTCGCCTGCCAGCCCAGAGCCACCAGAAAAATGATCCCCAGGATATAGCGGCGCTTCACTTTTTTAATAAAGAAGAGATCAAGGATGACCCAGGTGAGCACCACTCCCAACAGAATGAAGAGAAATATTTTATTGATGACCGGTTTAGCCTTTTCCAATCCATGCGCATTAAAATCGTCGAGAAACAGCTTGATCATCTCCACATCGCTTTCGGTCAGCTTAAAAGTCTTGTGCATCTCCGACATGGTCACACTTGTGGGATTCAATACGGCTTTTTGAAACTCCTCCAGGCTCCTCTCGCTGTACTGATGTGCAATTTCCCATGCGTTGGGATTCCAGTTAAAGGTGTCAATTTCCACCGTGTTATGACAATCGGCACATGCTTTCGATTCAAACTTCCCGTCAATCAAACCATAAAAAAGGCGCTCTCCCCGCATCAGTCCATCTACCGATGGAGCGTGGGCATGCTCTTCCTGGGCCGAAAGAGGAGTAAAAACCGGTAAAATAAAAATAGTCAATATGGTAAGAGAGAATGACAGGCTTGAGATTCTTCTCATGAATGCTAGGGTTAGTTAGGTACTTATGCAATTTATAACCTTCATCGTAAAATAGCAACTAGGAATTGAACCGCAGAGTGAAGTTGTCAGGATAAGGGCTATTTTTAATCTGTATAAATAAATTATTCTAACTTCGATAGATGCATTCCCTATTTTCTGAATACTTTCTTCCTGTAACCCTCGCCATTATCACTCTGGGGATGGGTCTCTCTCTGACCGAACGTGATTTCAAAAACATCTTTGTGCATCCCCGTGCAGTCATCACCGGACTCTGTTGCCAGATGATTCTACTTCCGGTAATTGCTTGGTTCATTGCGCGTTCCATCAATATTGACCCATTTTTTAAAGTGGGACTA